>Ga0210050_1001258_pt1 | contig 28291 bp, 26 predicted proteins | sample CryGey132114_all_FD_185463 | JGI IMG/M metagenome (GOLD analysis project Ga0210050, IMG submission 185463) | Groundwater microbial communities from aquifer - Crystal Geyser CG22_combo_CG10-13_8/21/14_all (SPAdes) (version 2) | ecosystem: Environmental > Aquatic > Deep subsurface > Groundwater ... | reverse complement strand
AACAGGTAAATTAAATTTTTTCGCAAGTTTTCTAACTTCAATCTTTTTTAAATGACCAATTGGAAACAAAATTCTTTTTAGTTGTTCTTGTTTTAATGTCCAGAGAAAATAACTTTGATCTTTAGAAGGATCGACACCTTTTTGTAAATAAAAATTTTCTAATTCCTTAAGGTCAGACCTTTTTAAGGATTTAAGGTCTGGCCTTTTAAAATTTTTATTTTGCGCATAATGCCCAGTCGCCACATAATCTGCCCCCATAGCAATTGCCTTTTTTAGAAAAGCACCAAATTTCACTTCTTTGTTACACATCACATCAGGATTTGGTGTTCTCCCTATTTTATATTCAGCGATCATATAGTCTGCAACTTCTTTCTTATATATATCTGCTAAATCAAAAGTCAAAAATGGAATATCTAAATGTGCTGCGACTCTCATAGCATCGAGTCTTTCTTCTTCTTCGTTACATTTTAAAAAATCTGGATGCCAAGTACGTATAAAAACCCCAACGACTTCATAGCCCTGTTTTTTAAGTATTGCAGCACTCACTGCAGAATCAACGCCACCTGATAAACCAACAAAAACTGTTTTCTTCTTCATATTTATTCAAAATATAAAATAGTACTTTTTTCGACATACGCTATGACAAGATACATAATGACATCAGGTTCGTGTGCGAGTCGTGAAAAAGTAACTATTTTATATTTTGAATTTTAATTCTACAAACTCATAAGCTTTTTGTAAAGCTCATATGTGGCATAAGCATCTGAAAGAGCACCATGAGGATGCTCATTCTTTATACCAAAATACTTACATAACTCACGTAGAGAAAAATGTGTGACACTTTTATTTTTATGCAACTTAGCCCAAGCAATAGAAATTGTATCTAATTTGTGATAATGCATATTATTTTTAAATTTAGTTTTTATAAAAGCAAATTCTAAAAATCCTGAATCAAAAGAAACATTTTGCCCAATCATAATACAATCTTTAACTTTTTTAGAAAAAATTTTCATACCATCTTTTAAACTAATAGCATTATCCCAATTGATGGGATCATAATGAATAACTCTAAGAGACACAGGATTAGCATTCTCTATATTTTCTGACTTTATTTTTAATTCAAATTTTTCAATTATTTTAAGTTTCGGTGTTGTTATTACACAACCAATTTCAATAATCTCATGTTTCATTACATCAAGTCCAGTAGTTTCTATATCTATAAAAGCTAAATTGTGTTTTTGCATATATTTTTTATTTTAAATATTTTAATTTATTAATTTTATGCTCTACAAAAGTCTTAGCAAAATGAATATTACCTTCTTTGTCATGTAGATAATAAAGATAATTAGAAATTTCTGGATATATTGCAGCTTCAATAGATTTTATCCCTGGGTTAGAAATTGGATATTTAGGTAATCCTTTTGTTTTATAAGTACTAGGTTCTGCATCTACCTGAAGAGGCATACCTATAGAAAGTCTCTTCCATAAAATTCCGGAAATAAGCTTTCTATCAATATCTCCCTTTGATTCTTCTTCAATAAGAGAAGCCATAGTTATAATTTCATTCTCTGTCTTACCAATTGAAATTATTTTAGATCTTAAAGGTAATATTTTTCTTTCATAATTATTACTCATAACAGATAATACATCTTTTTCATTATCTGTAGTAAAAAAGAAATATGTATCTGGAAAAAGATAACCCTCTTTAACACCTGCTTCTAATAAAAAAGTTTCTTCATTAAAATTCGGTAGTTTTAAAACAAAAACTTTTGAAATATCAGATACATTAAAACCTTCTGGAATCGTTACTTTAACTGGAGCTAAATGTCTTTCACCTGTTGATACACGTCTAGCAACCTCAAAAACAGAAGCTTTATTTTCAAATAAATAATCTCCTGACGCTATATATTTTTCACCTCCAAAAATTATTACAAAGGTTTCAAAAGTAACTCTTGAACGAATTATATTATTCATTTTCAAATCTTTAGAAATAGATCTCAAACTTGAACCTTCTTCTATATTAATAATAGTCCCTACTAGAAAATCACTAGGTGGGCTAAAAAATAAAAAATTAAAAAATACTAAAAATATGATTGCCCCAAATAAAAAAGAAAAAAATTTCTTTTCAAAAAATTCTATCTTATTTAATTTAGACAATTTCTGTCCAAACTTATTACTTGTTGGAGATAAATTCAACATCCCAGTACTAAAATTTTAAATTATTAATAATAGTGGTCATTTTTTTGCCTAAAAATTTAGTACGGGACAAGTAAATTACATCGGCAAATTTGTAGGCGGAGCAGCTTCTTTTGATTCTATACGTTCAAGAGTAGGAACTTTCAATATCTGACCAGGGAAATGCCAGAGAGTTGCTATTTCTTCAATATTCAAAACAAAAATATGGTGATGAAAAAAGTTAGGAAAGATAAATGGCGAAATAGGCCAAGGTAGACGAATCTTATGTCGCATTGGTGGATGAAAAAATTCTCTCTCCCTATATTCTAAAAGCATTCTATCTGCTAAATGCGTAATTGTGGATCTAGTAGCAGGTATAAAAGAAGAAAGAGTTTTTTCTCCAGTAGCAAAAGCGTCTGATTGAGTCGAATTATAACGAGCAAGTTCGTTTGAATAAGGTGCAGCATACTGACGAAATATTAGACGCATATTTCTTCTATTATTCATATTAAATACTTCTTTTTTTGCAACATAGCATATTCTGATTCCAGTATCAAAACCAATTTTCAAAAATTTTCTAGCTGCTCCTTTTATCATTTCATCCATAAAACTTGGAGCACGAACCTCTTTACTGAACCCTCCTGTCGGATCTCCTTCTGCTCTAACACGTGAACTTGTAAATTCTTCTAAAGATCTTCTAACTACCATTTCTGATTCTTTTACCCAATCATGAGTTTTCTGCCAAAAATGTGCATGTTCAGGAAATTTCTTTTTAGAAGGAGTAATAACAATCTGCATCCACATTTGTTCTCCTTTTCCTATTGAACCAAAAAGTTCTACCACTGGAGAAATAGGGTCAATCTTGTATTCTTCTTTTGGATCTTTATCTAATCCAAAATCAACATAAGTCTTAATAGGAAATGCATCTGGTTTTGTTAATTTAAATTCACATCCCCATAAATTATATTTACTGTCAGCAGTAATTTTATCCACTGCTAAAGTATAATCCTCTACTTCTTTCACTTGTGCTTGAGGATATTGTGCATACATTTGAGTCTCTACCAAACCTTTCAAACGCGAAGGTACACGTATATAAAAATGAACTTGTCCATCAATAGAAACTATCTCCAAAGAAAACCAAAACCAAACTGCACCTATCCAGTAGGACTCAATTCCACTTTTATTACTAGATTGATATAAAGCACTAGATAAGAAAAGTTCCATCGCTTTAGGAGATCTTAAGACATCTCTTGGAGGAACTATTTCAAGTAAAACCCATTCAATCCCAGATATAAAATTTGCCTCTACATAATGCAACCAAAAAGCGTGAGCAGTATATGCCAAAACTGCTGTACCAGCGATAGGTAAAATAGCTAGAAATATTTTATAAGCCCAAAAAGCTATTATATCAAATTGAAAAATAAGATAGCCAAAAATTAAAATCAACAAAAAAGGCCAATGTCCTTTTACTTCATCAGAAAACTTATCCATACACTATATTTTAGTATAAAAAGCAAAATAAATAAAGCAAAGTTATACTAAAGTATAAAGACCATTTTTATTTTTTTTAAAGTATTTTATATTTACAAGATTGACTAGTATAGTATTCTTTTTAAAATATCTTTCCTTCATTACTTTTTCCACTACAGCATCTTTAGAAAGTGGACCTTCTCTTTTTAAAATATCTCGAATAACTTCTCTAGCAATTCCAGTTTTATATCCCCATTCAGCTAATGCATAAAGCCCACGTCCAACAAGAACAAATCGAGAATCTTTTATAAGTTCATTATGACAAGTAGCATAGTGTGTCTTTCTTCCAAAAGTTTTAGAAATAGAATCTGCAACTTCTCTAAAATGCATTGGTGATCCATGTTTTCTCATAACAAGAAATGCATAATCTTTTACTCCACGTGTATGAATATTTGGTGAACTTGTTTTTCCCCATTCACCCAACGGATTTTTAGAAATAGTTTTAGACATGGAAAGCCATCTCTTTGCTATTTCTTCATTTTTATATTGTTCTGCTATCTCTTTCATTTGATCAAAAAACTTTTTGATCATCTCTGTTTCTAATATTAAATCTTGGTCATTTAAACTTGCATAAAGTTTTCTCAAAGAATCATGCACCTTGTCTGCCATTTCATCATCCACACTCCAACGAGTTTTGAAATGATTATCTTCAGGATGTTTCTTAAAAAAATCTCCAAGTGTCAAATAAAAATTAATATGATTTTGAATATTTTTATCTTTTGAAATATGTAACAATAATTCATGTTCAGATACAATTGATCCTAATGAATGTATTAGTCTTTTAAGTTCATTAAAAACTTCTTGCTCTGCCTTAAAAGCAGAAGATTTTTTTATCAACTTCAAAGCTACATCCTCTATTTGACGAACACGTTCTCTTGTAATATTATATTTCTTTCCTATCTCTTCAAGAGTTTTCTTTTCTGCATCAACAGTCAAACCAAAACGATTCATAATAACATCGCGTGTACGATCTTGAAGATGAGAAGTTATTTTTTTAGTGATTTGTTTAGGTTTGAAAGATATTATTGACATAAATTTATTTTATAACCTACCAATTAATTTAATAGATAAATTTTCTTAACAAAATATTAAACTTTTACTCTTTATATAATACACCTTCATTAACTTAACGTCAACTATATGTACTAATCCATAAAATATGCTAATTCATTCTTTTATTTTTTTCTCTGTGCTCTAACTCGATCAATTTCAGTTAGATATTTTTTACGAATTCTTACTGATTTTGGAGTAATTTCTAAATATTCATCGCTATTCATAACTTCAAGGCCTCGTTCAATACTCAAAACAAAAGCTGGATTCAGATATATTGCTTCATCTGTACCTGATGCTCTCATATTAGTAAGCTGTTTACCTTTAGTAGGGTTTACTGACATATCGTCTCCTTTTAAGACATTACCAATAACCATCCCTTCATATACCTCTGTACCATGCTCAATATACATTATACCACGTTCCTGTAAATTTGCAAGAGCAAAAGTTACAGCTTTACCTCCTACCATAGAAACCATAGAACCATATTCACGTTTTTTTATTTCATCAGTATATTTTTCGAAACCAGTAACTCGAGAAGACATTATACCCTCACCTTTTGTATCTATTATAAATTCTCCCCGATAGCCTAATAATCCACGAGTTGGTATATCAAAAATAATTCTTGCGATACCATGTTTTTCTACCATATCTTTCATAATACCTCTTCTTTTATTTATTTTTTCTATAACTGTACCAGAAAATTCCATCGGAACATCAATTACTAATTCTTCATAAGGTTCTGTGTTAATACCATCTTTTTCTTTTATAATAACTTCTGGCTGAGAAACTTGCATCTCAAATCCCTCACGACGCATATTTTCCAATAATATAGCGACATGAAGCTCTCCTCTACCATAAACCTTAAAGAATGAAGGTCCCATTTTGTCTCCTTGATCTGGAGAAAAATCAACTTTTAACCCTACGTTTATTTCAAGTTCTTTTTCTAGCCTTTCTTTTATTTGTCTTGATGTAACATATTTCCCTTCACGACCAGCAAAAGGAGAATCATTTACTAAAAAATTAAGTGATAATGTGGGTTCATCAATTGCAATATGAGGAAGTTGCTCTACACTTTTATCTTCACATATAGTCTCACCAATATAAATATCTGGTATACCAGCCAAAAGTACAATATCTCCAGATGTTGCCTCTGTTACTTCTTTTCTATTTATTCCTTCAAATCCAAAAAGTTTTGTTATTTTACCTATCCTACTTCCTTGCTCTCCTTTTATAAAAACCTGACTTCCTGAAACCATTTTACCAGAATAAATTCTAGCGACAGCCATACGTCCCAAAAAATTATCATAACCTAAATTAAAAACTTGGGCAGACATTTTTCCATCTGCATTTAAAGAAGCAGGAGGTACATGTTCCAATATCATATCTAACAGCGGAGATAAGCCTGCTCCATCGGAAGCTTCTTGCTTTCCTTTGGGGTCTTCTCGATCACTTAGTTTTTTAAAAGCTTTTCCTTCACGTCCTATAGCATAAACTGTTTCGAAATTGGCCTGTTCTTCATTTGCTCCTAATTCAAAAAATAACTCTAAAACTTCTTCATGAACTCTGTGCGGATCAGAAGCAGATTTATCTATTTTATTTATAACGACAATTGGTTTTAATCCTAACTCAAGGGATTTCTTTAATACAAACCTAGTCTGTGGCATAGGTCCTTCAACTGCATCCACCAGTAAAAGTACAGAATCAACAGCACGTAATACTCTCTCTACTTCCGAACCAAAATCAGCATGGCCAGGAGTATCTACAATGTTTATTTTTGTACCTTTATACATTATAGATGTATTTTTAGAATAAATAGTAATACCACGCTCTTTTTCTAGAGCATTTGAGTCCATTGATATATTCTCATCTTGAAGTCCACCATTTTGTTTCATTAAAGCATCAGTAAGAGTCGTCTTACCATGGTCAACATGTGCGATGATTGCGATATTTCTAATTTCCATAAAATAAAAAAGCCTTCAGGCCTAAATTTAACTATTATAATAGCATGCTTTAAAAGAAATAACAAATAAAAATAAATCATACGTGCATAAAAAGTTATTTTATGTTATTTTATAACAATGCGTCGGTGGTAGAGTCTGCCCCACCGCGGCGGGGTGAAGTCAATTACAACAGACTTATCAAATAATTATGCGTCGGTGGTAGAGTGGTCAATTACAACAGACTGTAAATCTGTCGCCTTCGGGCTACGTAGGTTCGAATCCTACCCGGCGCACAAAATTAAAAACCTCAAGCTTCTGCTTGGGCTTTTTAATTTATGTCTCGCCGAGTGGAAGCAACTGCTTGCTTCCATGTAGGATTCGAAAAGCTTTTTATTATAGTGAAAAATTTATTTTGAACTATTGAAAAGGTATACTGCTCCTGTAAGAAGAGAAATTCCTACCCGGCGCACAATAAAAAAATCTCTGGCTTCCGCCATGGGATTTTTTTATATGTCTCACCATAAAGAAACAAACTATCTGGAAAATTATCGAATTAGTATAAAACATAAAAAGAACCGTTTATTAAAGAATTATTAACATTTTTTAATAAATAAAAAATTCTATGAATCGATGCCTAAACAAATTTTTGTAATAACAAAAATTTGGTCAAATTATAAATTAATGTTATATCCATCTATAACCTTGACAAAAAAGGACCCATAGCACCACCAAACAAGCTAAATAGCTTTTTCAAAACTATATGTGTATAAGTCCAGATATATATTGCAAAATTATCGAATTAATATAAAATATAAGAAGGGTCGTTTATTAAAGAATTATTAACATTTTCAAATAAAAAATCTATGAAAAAAATTAAAAAGGTTTTAACAATCATATTGAGTATCGCATTTATACTTGGCATAACTGGACCGGCTCCTACATTTGCGGCGACAGATCCAGTTTTAGGTGCAACCACAACTTTCTCCATCATTGCTCAAACAGCGATTACAGGTACAGGAACTATATCCGGAGATGTTGGATTAAATAGTACTGGCGCCGGAATTACAGGATTAACTGGTGCCATGGTGAGTGGCACAATATATTCTACTGATGGTGTTGCGCCAGGTTTAGCAATTTTAAACCCTGCTGTTCAGGCGAATCTTTCAACTGCAAATGGCAATATATCTGGTCAAACATCAACAGACAGTATTGGTCCTGTTCTTGATGGATTAGTTGTCACTCCTGGAGTACATGATATTGGAGCTGGACGACTAAACGGTGGAATACTTACCCTCGATGGTTCTGGTATATATATATTTAGAGCATCAAGTGATTTTATATCTTCCGGTTCAATTGCTTTAACTAACGGTGCACGAGCTTGTGATGTGTATTGGCAAGTTAATACTTTAGCAACCATTAACGGTACTTCATTCGTAGGAACAATTATAGCTGGAACTGGTGTTCATTTCGGCAACAATGTAGCCTTAAATGGTCGGGCTTTAGCATTAGGAGGTGATGTAACATTACTTAACAATACTATCTCTGGACCAACATGCGCAGTTCCTGATCCTGATCCTGATCCAGCCACCCTTCATGTAATTAAAACGGTAATCAACAATAATGGTGGTACAGCAATTGCTTCTGATTTTACTATTGATGTTTCTGGTACAAATGTCTCTCCAAGCTCTTTTTCTGGTTCTGCAGCTGGCGTAGATGTTACGCTAGATGCAGGTTCCTATGCAGTGACAGAAACTAGCCTACCAGGTTATCTACAATCTGGTTCTAGTGGTTGTTCAGGAACAATCGCAGCAGGTGAAACAAAAACCTGCACCATGACCAATGATGATATCGCAAATGCTACGGTCATTGTCGGTATTCCAGTAGTGCCACCCCTAATTCACGTAACAAAAATTCCAAACCCACTTGTGCTCTATCCTGAAGGAGGAATGGTTACCTATACCAATAAAGTTACAAACCCGGGAATAGTTGCACTTTCTAATGTCCATCTTATTGATGATAAATGTAGTCCTGTAAAATACGTTTCCGGTGATACGAATAGTAATTCAAAACTTGATATCACCGAAACATGGACATATACATGTTCAACTAATCTCACTAAAACTACAGTAAATACTGTTACGGCAAGCGGAGATGCCAATGGTCTAACAGCCAGAGATTTTGCAATTGCTACTGTTGTTGTGACGGCTGTTCCTAAACTACCAAATACAGGACTTCCTCCTAATGAGAATGATACTCCATGGAATATTATTATACCGGCTGGCATTTTTGCAATTCTAACTATATTCTATTTTACTCAAAAAAAACAAACAGCTTAATCTAGATATTGAGAAGAATTAACAAGCAAATACTAGACAAATTCTTGTCTGGCATTTGTGGTTATAAATTTTTTGTAAAATATATGCAACCAAAAATTTTATCAAAACAAGTATTGTTACTAGCTACTCTTTCTGGGTTCATTCTCTTTGTTATACTTCTTTCAAATTTTTTCTCAAAAGACTCAACTCAAGATTCTGCATCTTTTATTGAAAATAAAACCGCTCTTTCCAAAGAAGAACAAACACATTCCGACTTACAATTTCGTCTCAAAATTCCAAGTATCAATATTGATGCTACCATCGAGTATGTAGGCCTTGCTCCTGATGGAACAATGGGCGTACCCAAAAGTCCTGTTAATGTAGCATGGTTCAACATTGGCCCACGTCCCGGGAAAAAAGGCAGTGCGGTTATTGCTGGACATTACGGTTGGAAAAATAATGTATCAGCAGTATTTGATAATTTACATAAATTACGCATAGGTGATGAAATATTCGTTGAAGAAAAAGGAATAGTCACGACTTTCGTTGTGCGTAAAATGAGAATATATAGCAAAGACGAAGCCGTGTTAGATGTATTTAGTTCAAATGATGGAAAAGCACATCTTAATCTCATCACCTGCACTGGAATTTGGAATAAGGAAGAAAAAACTCGTTCTGATCGACTTGTAGTATTTACTGATAAAAAATAAAATTCCAAATCTGAGATAAAAATTTAGAATTTTTAATTTATGCTTTAACTGAAGAATTTGTTCGTAAATGAATAGGACTTTTTATTTTTTTATTTTTTGTTTCTATTAGGAGTTCATTATTCTTTACAGAAACATTAACAGTATCTCCTTTTTTTACATTATTAGAAATAATAAGTGTTGCAACGGGATTCAAAATCTTATTTTGAATCAAACGATTTAAAGGACGTGCACCATAATGAGGGTCATATCCTTCTTTTGCCAAGTATGAAAGTGCCTCATCTGAAATTCTGAAATCTATATCTTTAACAGAAAGCCTTCCTTTTACCACTTTCATTCTTAAATTAACTATCTCTTTAATAGCTTCAGGAGATAAAATATCAAATACTATTATCTCATCAAGGCGATTTATAAATTCTGGTCGAAAATGGTCTTTCATCGCTTCCATAACTTTTTCTTTCATATTACTATAATCTTGTTTATCAGAATTGTTAGAAAATCCAATCGATTCCATTTTTTCCACAAATTGTGAACCAATATTCGAAGTGAGAATAATAATGGTATTTTTAAAATTAACTATTCTTCCCTTTCCATCAGTTAATCTTCCTTCATCAATAACTTGAAGCAACATATTAAAAACTTCAGGATGAGCTTTTTCAATCTCATCAAAAAGTATCACAGAAAATGGACGATGCCTAACAGATTCAGTAAGTTGCCCTGCTTCATCATAACCAACATATCCTGGAGGTGAACCAATAAGTTTTGATATCGAATGTTTTTCCATATATTCAGACATATCAACTCGAATGAGTGCACTATCATCATTAAATATAAACTGTGCAAGAGTTTTAGTAAGTTCTGTTTTACCAACCCCTGTAGGACCTAAAAATATAAATGAACCACTTGGTCTATCAGGATCTCCTATTCCTGCACGTGAACGACGAATAACATCCGAGACACGTTTTAAAGCATCATCCTGTCCTACTACTCTCTTTTTTAATTCCTCTTCTATCCTTTGTAATTTTGCACGATCTTCTTCAAGCATTTTAGTAAGCGGAATACCAGTCCAACGTGCAACCACTTCTGCTATATCTTCCTCTGTAACTTCTTCTTTTAGTATTCTTCGTGATTTCTGAAGTTTTTTTAAGCGTGAAAGTTTTACCTCTAATTCTTTTTTTAGAATAGGTATTTTTCCATAACGTATTTCAGCAGCAAGAGATAAATCAGATCTCATTTCAGCATCTTCAGCCAAGAGACGCAATGAATCAAGTTCCTTTTTAATCAAACGAATCTTAATTACAATTTCTTTCTCATTTTGCCATTTTAATTCGAGTTCTTTTGTTTTTTCGTGTAAATTAGCAATCTCTTTATCTATCTCTTTTATTCTATTTTTTGTAGTCTTACCATTTTTAATATTATTTTCTACTTCTTTTTTAAGGGCTTCTTTTTCAATTTCTAATCGCATTATTTTTCTATGTGCATCTTCTAAAACAGGTGGCTTATTTTCAAGTGCAATTTTCAAAGAGGAAGAAGCTTCATCAATAAGATCGACTGCTTTGTCTGGCAAAAATCTATTTGTGACATAACGGGTAGAAAGATTAACAGCAGAAATTATGGCATCGTCAGTAATACGTACCCCATGAAAAAGTTCATACTTTTCTTTAAGTCCACGAAGTATAGTAATAGTATCATCTACACTAGGTTCATCTATATAAACAGGCTGAAAACGACGAGCTAAAGCTGGATCTTTTTCAATATGTTTTTGATATTCTTTTAAAGTTGTTGCTCCTATAGCTCTTAATTCTCCACGAGAAAGTGCTGGTTTCAACATATTTGAAGCATCCATTGTTCCCTCTGAACCTCCAGCTCCGACAATCGTATGAATTTCATCAATAAAAAGAATCACTTTCCCATCAGCTCTTTCTATTTCTTTCATAATACCCTTCAATCTTTCTTCAAACTCTCCACGATATTTTGTACCAGCTATGAGTGAACCTAAATCAAGAGAAACAAGTTCCTTTTCTTTAAGAGATTCAGGAACATTATTTTTAGCAATACGTTCTGCAAGACCTTCCACTACTGCTGTTTTACCAGTACCAGCTTCACCTATTAAGATCGGATTATTCTTTGTCCTGCGAGAAAGTATCTGTATAATACGCATTATTTCATTATCACGTCCGATAACTGGATCAAGTTTGTCTTCCTTTGCTAATTTGGTCAAATTACGAGTATATTTTAAAAGCAATTTAAATCTTTTTGGTTCTGTCACATCTGTAATATTTTGACTACGAAGCTCTTCTAATACCTTTATTACAGGATCTTTAAGGATTCTAAATCGTGCTAAAATTTCTCGTGCCTCTCCTGTAATTTCAAGCATAGCAATAAAAAGATGTTCAGTGGAAACAAAATTATCCTTCATATATTCTGCCAATTTAACTGAATGTTCTATCACTTGTGCTAAATCAGGATTGAGATAAATTTGATATGCCGGAGAAAGAGTACTATTAGATTCTGGTAATTCAATTGATTCTAAAACAGAATCAATTAATAACATAGTATCTATTTCCAATTTATCCAAAATAGAATTAACCATACTTTCTTCTTGTAATAACAATGCGGCAAGTAGATGTAAAGAAGAGACATGGTTCTGCCCACGTTCAATAGCAAGCTCATGGGCTTTTTTGATTGCATCTTTAGATTTAGTTGTAAATTTATTAAGTGGTGGCATAAAAATTAGTTATAAAGTAGAAAGTTTATAAAGTAAAATTCAAGAGGGCTATATAATTTTAGTCGTTTTTAGAGCTTCATTTATTACATCAATTGAAACAAAAGATACAGTCTCACCAGATAAAGCAATCCCAAGTACTTCTCCATCCAAATTAAGAACTAACCCACCTCCATTTGGTTTTGTGACATTAACTTTTATATCTTTATTTCCCTCAAAAATAAAAGAAGATATTGTACTACCTAAAACCAAAACTTTTTGTCCTATTTTCATTTTACTTAAATCTCCCAAAATAGGTACAGTAAAAGAAATTTTATCTTTTACATCTACAGGTGTTCCTATCTTAAGAAAAGAAAAACCCTTTTCATTTGAAGAAAGAAAAGTTGCTTTAAATTTTCCACTATCATTTTTAACATAAAGAACACTATCATCAAAAACAAGTGTATTATCAGCGACAATAGTACCTTCTGTAGAAATTACAAATCCTCGTCCAGCTCCTATCTCAATAGTCTTTCCATCTAAATCTTTCACCTCTTTAGTTATAGAAAAAACAGCTGACTGATTTTTAGCAATAGCATCTACTACTAGATCTTCTTCTTTAATAACTACCGTCTGTATAGTTTCTTTCCCAGGAACAGGAACAATCTTTTCAACTGTTTCTCTAACAACACGGTTAATGGGCACAGTTATTGAAGCTGGCGCTTGTTGCATTAATGTTACCGTCACAATACCTGTAGCAATTGAAGTAATAAAAGAAAGTAATATTGCAAGTAATATAAGTTGCGGTTTATTTAAATCTTTGATATCCATCGTTCAATTATACCACTTTTTTAATTTTTGCAAAATTTTAGATAAAGTTTTAATAGTATAGTCAATATCAGCTTTTGTCGTTTTATTACCTAGAGAAAAACGCAATCCACCATTTTCATCATCCCGAGGGTTCCCCTCGGGAAAATTTCCCGAGGGGAACCCTCGGGATTCTGCTTTTCTAATAGCTTCTATAACATAAGAACCCTCTTTTTTAGAACTTTTACAAGCACTTTTCGATGACGCCATTATACCTTTTGCTGAAAGTTCTAACACTAAGAGATCACTCGGAATTTTAGAAAAAGTAACATTAATATTATTTGGTAATCTTTCTTTTAAATCACCATTTACTAAAAAATCAAAATTAAAAATTTTAAGTTTTTTTAAAAAATAATCTTGTAAGTTTTTTAAACGTTTTATTTCTTTAACCTTCTCTTTCCCCACTAGTTTTAAAGCTTGAGAGAATTTAAAAATTTCTGTTAAATTTTCTGTACCAGGTCGTAACCCCATTTCTTGATCTCCACCACCTAATATCGGTACAAGTGAAACAGATTTCCTTTTATAAAGAACCCCTACCCTTCCTGCCTCTTCTATTTTTGAACCAGAGAGAGAAAGTAAATCTACCCCTAATTTTTCAACATTTAAATCTAAATAATTAACTGCTTGTACTGCGTCTGTGTGAAATAAAGGAAAAGTTGAGAAGGCCTGGCTTTCGCCATGCGAAGGCCAGACCTTCTTACTAAGGTTAAATTTTTTATAATGTCTTATTTCTTTTGCAATTTCACGAATAGGTTGAACCGTACCAATTTCATTATTTGCATACATTACAGATACTAATACAGTATTTTTCTTTAGCTCCTTTTTTATTTTTTTAGGGTCCACTATACCATTCGATTCAACTGAAACTATAGACAACTCTACAAGACCTCTTCTTTTAAGCATTCTACAAGTTTCTAAAACCGAAGGATGTTCTATGTTGGTTGTAATGATATGTGGAATTCTAGCCAAGGCCGGCCCTTGCGCCTTTGGTGAAGGACCGGCCTTCACCGTATTAATTATACCTTGTATTGCAAGATTATTAGATTCTGTTCCTCCACTTGTAAAAATTATTTCATCAGGTCGAGCACTCAAAATATTAGCCACATCTCTACGTGCATTTTCTAACTCTTTTTTAGCTTTTAAACCAAGTACATGAATAGAACTAGGATTTGCCTTGACTCCTGCAGCATAATCTAAATATATTTTTTTATTTGATTTAGCCATTAAAATAGTATATATTGAAACGATATGAATCCCGCACAAAATTACGGGAAATTAATCATAACATAATAATTCTATCATAAAAAATAGTGATAGAATTTCGTACCGAATGGATATAAGACTCGAGACAGTTTTTTTTGTTTTTATCGGAATTGCTATTTTAATAAGCGCTATTTGGATTATTAAAACAGAAAAGAGACTAAAAAGATTTTTTGCAGGCAAAAAAGCAAAAGATTTAGAAGAAAATATTTTTATACTAGAAGAAAATATCTCAAAATTAAAATCTGAGAAAGAAGTCATTGAAAGAGAAATTATTGAAATAAATAAAAAACTAAAAAAGAGTATAAGTGGTCTTGAAACTATACGATTTAATCCTTTCCCCGACCAAGGTAGCAACCAAAGTTTTGCAGTTGGAATGGTAAATGAAGATGGAGATGGTGTTGTATTTTCAAGTTTATATTCTCGTGATCGAATGAGTGTATTTGCTAAGCCTATAAAAAATGGGAAATCAGAATATGAACTTACTACAGAAGAGAAAAAAGTATTAGAAAAAGCAAAGGTATAAGAGTAGTCATAAAGTTTATAAAGTAGAAAGTTATAAAGTAAATGAATAAAGAAAAAGAAGAAAAAATTATAATAGAACGTCCTCCAGTAGTCGTAATTATGGGTCATATCGACCATGGTAAATCAACACTTCTTGATTATATAAGAAAAACAAATATAGTCGAAAAGGAAGTAGGAGGTATAACTCAAAATATTTCTGCTTATGAGGTAGTACACAAAGATGCAGATTCTGGAAAAGAAAATAAAATCACTTTTATTGATACACCCGGACATGAATCCTTCTCCAAAATGCGTGAACGAGGGTGTCAAATCGCTGATATCGCTGTTTTAATAGTTTCAGCTGAGGATGGAGTGAAACCTCAAACGATTGAAGCTTGGAAAACTATAGTTGAAAATAAAATTCCTTGTATTGTCGCAATAAACAAAATAGACAAAGAAAATACAAATATTGAAAAAACAAAAACAGAATTAGCAGAAAATGAAATATATCTCGAAAATTATGGAGGTAAAATTCCGTTTGTTGAAATTTCAGCAAAAATTGGAACAGGTATAGATGATTTATTATCACTAATAAATATTATGACTGAAATGGAAAATTTCACTGGTGATAAAAATGAAAATGCTTCTGGTTTTGTACTTGAAGCAAATCTTGATTCAAAACGTGGAATTCAAGCAATACTAGTTATTAAAAATGGTACTCTGAAAAAAGGAATGATAGTAGTGATAGAAGACAGTTTCTGCTCCACTAATATTATGGAAAATTTTAAAGGAATTGCTATAAATGAAGCAATCTTCTCTTCCCCGATACGTCTCGTCGGCTTTTGTAAAATGCCTCAAATAGGAGCGGAATTTAAATCTTTTATAAATAAAAAAGACGCGGGGAAATATATAGAAAAATGGAAAAAAGAAAAAAATTTATCTATATATGATGTTTCAAAAGAAAATATAGACAAAAATAAAAAAATAATTCCAATTATATTGAAAGCCGATATTTCAGGATCAATAGAAGCTATTGAAAAAGAAATTAAAAAAATAGAAAATGAGAATGCAGAATTTAAAATTATACAAAAAGGTGTAGGCCCTATCTCAGAATCAGATATAAAAACAATAAGTGGAGGAGAAAACATACTCGTTATTGCATTTAATGTAAAAATAGACAAGAGTGCCATAGAACTTGCCGAAAAACGAGGAATAATTATCTCTTTTTTTGACATCATTTATAAAATGACCGAATGGCTTGAAATTGAAATGGAAAATCGAAGACCAAAAATCGAGACAATAGAAACAACTGGTAATGCTAAAATCCTCAAAGTTTTTAGTCATACAAAGGAACGTCAAATAGTAGGAGGAAAAGTTATAAAAGGACGCATAATTTTAGAAAAAATAGTCAAAATTATGCGTAGAGATTTTGAAATTGGACGTGGTAAAATAATAAATTTGGAGAAAGCCAAAACAAAAGTTAAAGAAGTAGAAGAAGGAATAGAATTTGGTATGATGATCGAATCAAAAATAGAGATTGTTGAAGGAGATATTATTGAATCTTTTAATATTACCCAAAAATAATAAGACAGAGTTCCTTCAAATTTTTTTATCCTGCGCCCTTCTCAGAGTACCGAGTGGGATCCTCGGATGAAAAAAATTTAAAGGAACTCTGTAAAATATATGACAGAAAGAAAAGAAAAAATAGCAAATCTTCTTAAAGAATTAGCAGCCCAATTTTTAGAACGTGAAAGTAATAATACCTCTCTTATAACGGTCACTTCTTGCACCGTATCTCCTGACCTAAAACGTGCAACTATTTTCATAACTGTACTTCCAGATGAAAAAGAAAGTGATGCATTAAATTTTGCAAAACGTAAAAGAGGAGAACTACGCACGTATATCAAAAAAAATATGCAAATAAAAAATATCCCTTTTGTTGATATACAAATAGATCGTGGAGAAAAAAATAGACAAAAAATTGACGAATTGCTGAGAGAAAAATAAATTTACTTGTGCCCGGAGTGGGAATCGAACCCACATCCCTTGCGAGACACGATTTTAAGTCGTGCGCGTATACCAGTTCCGCCATCCGGGCATTATCTTAAGTAGTGAGGCCTGGGGCGGAATTGAACCGCCGTATATTCCTTTTGCAGAGGAATGCCTTACCACTTGGCTACCAGGCCGTTTATTTAATATAACATCTTTAATAAAACTTTCAAAATAAAAATTATTATGTTAAATTTAAGTAAGAAAATTTATATCCGCCCATAGCTCAGCTGGTAGAGCAGATCCCTCTTAAGGATAAGGTCGGGGGTTCGATCCCCTCTGGGCGGACACAAAAAAATATAATGCTGGGATGGCGGAATTGGTATACGCGCTAGTCTTAGGAACTAGTGGGGCAACCCTTGGGAGTTCAAGTCTCCCTCCCAGCACTTGACATTTGTATCAAAAAGTGCTATACTTCTTAATATGAGTAAAATAAATAACAAATTAATACTTTTGAGCTTGGAAATATTAGTCATAATAGTTTTTAGTCTAATGTTTTTTACACCAACCGAAACTAAGGCTTATAATGATTACGCTTATTTACGTACCGAGATCAACCTTGAAGCACATAATCCAATACCAAATATTTCTTCTATAAAACCAAACTCTATCAATATAATAAAAAGTAAAATAACTATTACCATTTTTGGAAGTGGCTTTACTACAGATTCTATAGTCAAAAAAAATAATTCAAATCGTAGAACAACTTTCATAGATTCTAAACATCTTTTAGTAGATATCTATGCCAGTGATATGTATAACCAAAATGAATTTTATTTAACTGTCTTTAATCGTGAACCAGGTGGAGGATATTCAAATGCTTCCCTCTTTACTATAAAAAATGATACTACAACAACAAATACTACTACTACTACGACAAATACTACCACAATAAATAATTCTTCTTCTAGTAACAACTCCAATAACAATTCTAACTCAAACTATGACAATACTTCAAATAGAACAGAAGAAAATAATAATGTAAGTGCTAGCGATTCTAACGAAAATTACGGTAGTTTAACTGCAAATGCTTTCCTTGGATCGGATAGTTTTATGCCCACTGGTTTAGTTCAATGGATAGTTTTCGTAATAATCATCTTATTGATAATCTTCTTATGGAGATATGTTCATCGCTCTGAAGAAAAATATATGGGAGAGCCTTTAAAACACGCATAAACCACAAAGGTACAATAAAAGGCGATTCATTTGAATCGCCTTTTATTATTACCAAATCTTAAATTAATGTTTTAATATATAATTTATTTAAAATTTGTTTTAAGTCCTGGATCATAATCATTCAATTCTACAGTACCATCCTTTGGATCTATTCCTTCTATATTGAAAGTCTTCATAATCATATTAAGAATTGTGAATACACCCATCATTATAACAATTCCAACAATCCCCCAAATCATATGGCTCTTGCCTGTAGTTTTTTTCTCTTCATCCTCTCCATTTGAGATAAACTCAAAAACACCATAAAAAAAATACACTACTGCTAAAGCAAAAAGAAATATTATGAGTGGATTTATGATGAGCTGATTAACATTCGAAATAAAAGAATCAACACTCGCAGAAGCTATATTTGTAAAGAATAAATCTTTTAACATACTAAAAAGGAACCTCCGGAAGAGGAGGAGCAGTTGTACCAGTACCTAAGCCAAAGGTTCTATCTACAATACCAACAAGACCCCACATAGCAACAATAACTACCAAACCAATAATACCATAAATCATTCTATTTTTACCTTTTTTCTTAGCTTCTTCGTCATCACTAATAACATAAGTAATAACTCCCCAGACAAAATAGACTACTCCTAGAACAATAAGAATTGGAATAATAACACTTAATATATCCCCAATTTTACAAATTATACCTTCGACTGACCCAAGTCCTATACCATCACACCTTCCTCCTGAAGGTTGTGCTGCTAAAGCCACAAATGGAGCAAAACCTAAAACAAGACTTGACAAACCAATTAATTTTTTCTTCATGAATAATTTATTCCGCCAAAGGCGGATCAGCCTATGGCTGAAATGACTAATAATAAAAGCGACCTTATAATACTAATAATATACCAATATTATATCATAAAAATAAACAAGAGTAATGCAAGTTAATTACTTTAACTGTGGAATAACATTTTGGATGCCAAATGTAGAGCCTAATATACTTACCAACCCCCAAATACTCACCATCACTGTCAAACCTATAATCCCCCAAATCATAAATTGTTTACCTTTCTCTTTTTTTGCTTCTTCATCACTATTTATAACATATTGAACAACTCCCCAAATAAACATAACCACAGCCAAAGCAAAAATAAGAGGAATAACTGATCCATTAATAATACAAACAACATAACTTAAAAGATCTTGAAATTTAGGATTAGCAACTAAAGTACATAACATAGAATTTAAAATCTCACTTGTGAGATAAACTAATTTATAATGCCTTTACTGTTTCTGTTATAAGTTGTGCGATAGCCCACGACCCTAAAAGTATCGCTGCACCAATCAAAGTATAAAGTAATGCATCTTTAGCTTTTTTTATAGACTCTGGTTTGCCTTGAGCAGAGACAAAAAGAAAACCACAATAAATTATGGCTAGAGCAATAATAGGCATACCAATCTTTATTACTCCTTCCAAAATGTTTTGAATCAATCCATTTATTGAAGTTACCTCTGGTAAGGGATTTGCGATTGTGATAGGAGTATCATCAGCAAAAGACAAAATTGGTAAAACTAGTACAAAAACAACTAAAACTACTTTCAATAAATTTTTCTTTATATAAATTGACATATAATTAATTATATTATACTTAACCCTAAAATCCAAACCAATCCCAAGACTTATCATACCCCGCTATTGATAATACTGTCTGAACTATAAGGAAAGCAGCCACAACGACTATTAAACCAATAGCCACATTTAAAAATATACTTTTAGCTTTTTCTCTCTTAGAAGTCTCTCCTCCTGAAGTCAAAAGCTCAAAACCAGCATAAGCGAACATTATAGCAGCAATAGGAATAACTAAACCAACAATGATAAAGTTAATCACTTTATTAATAAGATCTAGTAATTGATAAAAATCACAAGGATGTTCTGCTGAACCATCACAAGGTACAAGACCCATACCAGGATCCTCTTCTGGCGGTGCAGGAGGAGGTGTTTGTATTTGTGAATTTAATTCTGTGGTTGCTGTTTTTAAAGTATTAATATTATTTTTTAATGTTTTTGTTGTTGAAATTATATTATTTACAATATTTGAAGACATTGCTACAACTACCGCTTCTTTAGCTGTTGTTACTTCTACATATACAAAATCTGTATTTAATCCTCCAGCTATTATATACGCTGATTGTACACCCGCTACTTTTCCTATTTCTATATTTGCCACTAATTTTACAGCTTCAAGTGGTGCAGAAGAAACTACTATTGCATTCTCATCTATAGTAAATGGTATATTAAACCCAACAGGAATATATCCAGTTTTTAAATTTAAAATATTACCATAAAACTTTTCACTAGGATTATCATTAAAATAGCCAACCGCTCGAAAATAATAAGTCGAAAAAAGATTAAGTTCTGGACTTGTATAAAAATCATTAAATTCTTCTACATTTGTCTCACGAATAATTTTTATTGTTTCTTCTGCATCAATATCTAAATTCGAATTATTTTTTTTAAATTGAAAATAAGTAGTAAACCCTTTTCTTTCAATATTCCCAGAATAATGTCCACCAAATACAAAACTATTTGGGCTTAATATAGAATATCCTATTGTTTTTACAATTATTTCATTTCCTGCTTGAGCAGAAACTTTTGTATTAGAAATAAAAAATAAAGAAACAACTCCCACTAAGATAACAGCAAGGATTAAAAATAATTTAAAATTTATCTGCCTAAATTTTTTAATATTATATATTTTATTATTTTTATTTAACTTCATAAAAAATTTTGGTGGATTTATTTAACTAATAATAATCCAAGTTTAGCACTAGCATCACTTATAGCTGCAGTCACTGTCATACTATTCGAAAATACTTTCTCAACCATTATCCGAAAAATATCATTAGTGTCTTTAGGTGATGGATCAAGCCAACTTTTCGTAAAAAATGCAGAATTATAAAAAATCGGTAAATATGCATCTGTCGGTTTAACTGCCAATAAATCCCGACGTACTGGGGCTATACCAAGAGAAGCAGCAAATTTAGAAGCAAAATCACTATTTGCCATAAGACTTGAAGCTACAAAAGCAGTATTAAAATTTTTAGAAAAAGAAGAAATAGCAATACCCATAACACGACCTCCAGTTAATTTAAAATTACTATCTCTAATTTGGGGGAAAGATGTGACTAGAAAATTTTGATTGGGATTTTTATTTACTAAAGATTGAAGTTCACTAGCATAGCCAAAATAAAATACTAAATTCTCTTTACTAAAAGTATCACGAGAGTTAGAAAAAGATTTATTCCAAGAATAAACATCTTTCAATGGATCAGCAAAATCTGTATAAAATTTTAAAACTGAGCCTAAATCATATTTCCCAACATTGCTATTTAAAACAGATATAAAAGACCCATTTTTTTCAGATACAATCAAATTTCCTGTCTGCATAAAAAGTGTTGCTAAAATATTCTTAGCATTCAAAACATTTGAAAATTGACCCATAGCAATTGTACTTTTTGTAATCATCCCTCTTTCATCTTTTTTGGTCAAAAGTGGAACAAGATTAATAAACTCATCCCAATAAACTGGAGGATAAGCAATACTATTCGCATCAAGAACACTCCTATTGTAATACATCATTAAAGGATCAACAGTCATCGGAAAGGCCATAACTCCTTTTGAGGTTAAAAAAACTTCTCCTGCAGAAACAAAACTATTCTTAAAAGTATTAATTGAAAAACTAGTATAAGGAATAGTAAAAATTTTATTATTATATTTAAATGCTAAGTCATCTGTTATAAAAAACATATCAGGTCCCACACCTGCAGCAAGCGCCTCTAATAAATCATTATCAAAAGTATCAGCTAATTTTTCTTCATATTTCACAATAAAAGTAGAATTAGCACGATTAAAATCTTCAAGTAAAGAATTCATAATTTGGGCTTTTACTGTACCCCATAAAACCACAGTACCTTGTGCATCAGTATCTTTTTCACCTCCTAAGGGTATCGCACCAGAAAAAACAAAAACTCCTAAAACAGCAGCTACAATAAATACAACTAAAATTATAATTTGAAAATTCCCTTTCATGAATTAAATTTGATTTTTCTTTATGAACTTTATAAACTTTCTACTTTATTACTTACTAAATATTATACCATAATGATGATCCCCAACATCAATATCACGTTGCCATATAAAACCCTTACTTTCAAACATTTCACGTGCTTTATCTTTAGAAATAATCTTGTCAAAACTAGGTCCAATAACAGATCCATTATCTGACCAATCAATAAGAAGAAGTTTACCTTCAGATTTAAGTATTCTTTTTATTTCTTCTATAAATTTGTCTTTGTCTTCTATTTGAAAAAGTATATTGGAAGCAATAACTGCATCTATGATTTTATCTTTCAACTTTGTACCACCTATTTTTTCAACATCACCCAAAAGACATTCTACATTATCAAGATGAGCTTCCACTGCTTTATTTTTTACAGTAATCAAAAAATCTCTCTGCACTTCAATAGCATAAACTTTCCCCATTGACACTATTTTCCCAGCAGGAATAGTATAAAAACCTGTTCCAGCACCCAAATCCGCAACAATCATATCTTCTCTTAAACCAAAGACTTTTAAATTTTTTACCGGATCAGTAAACATGGTTTAATTATAAACCTTTACCTAAAAACTAACAACTAAAAGATGTCAAAGCCCGCCTTTGACATTTAGACCTTGCCAAGGCCCGCCTTTGACAGTTATAATAAACAGTATATTATGAATAATAGAGATTTTAAAGAATTTGCCCCTAAAAATATTTATCATGTCTATAATAGAGGTAATAATAAAGAAAAAATATTTTTTGAGGAACAAGATTATAAAGCTTTCCTTTTTAGACTTGGTCTTTGTTTGGGCTTTACAGAAGAAGAATTAAATAAAGAAAAAATAATTGCTATGCCCTACTCTAGAATTAGAATCACTAAAACAGATAAAAAAGATTTCAAACTCTATGCATTTTGTCTAATGCCAAATCATTTTCATTTACTGATTGAACAAATTGGAGATGTATCAATTTCAAAATTAATATTAAAACTTTGCACAAGTTATGCTAGGTATATAAATCTAAAACATAAAAGAATCGGGCATATTTTCCAAGACAAATTTAAAGCAGTACTTGTTGAAAATAACCCTCAATTAATGTGGACATCAGCTTATATTCATATGAACCCCGTAAAAGATAAATTGGTAAAAACCCCCAAAGAATATAAATGGAGCAGTTATAATGATTTTATATCTAATAGAAATTTACCAATAGTTAATAAAAAGTTTTTAATTTCAATTTTTGGTGATCAAAAAAGTTTTATAAAAGAAACACTAAATTTTAATGTTCAAGCTGGTGTCAAAGGCGGGCTTTGACATTATTCAACTGATAATTTTTCTTAAAATGTCGGCCATCTCTTGAATTGAATGATTTGACGTATCAATCAGGGTATAATTGTACTTTTTTGATTCTTCTCGTAAAAAATTAGCCCAATTTGTTATGTCTTGGTTTGCAAGATGTGATTGTCCTCTTTTATTTAATCTCTCATTTCTAACTAAATCATTACAATCAAGAAGAATAACTTCAAAATTTTTTATATTATTCAGTTCGCAAGCATTTTTTATAAACTCATAATGTGATTGAGTGTCCAAAAGAACTGACTTTTTATTAAGATACTTTTCTTTAATATTTTTAATTCTTTCTATGGTTTTAAATTTTTGCCAATTTTCTAAACTACCAGAGTTTTTTATCATTTCTTATTTTGAAGGAATAATCTCTTCTTTATCAGGATAGCAAAAATAAAGATCCTTTCTTTCTTTTTCCAACATTTCGGCTGTCGCTGTTTTACCAACCCCAGATGCACCAATAAGAAAATAAATTTTATTCATAAAATAAGTTGTGAGATTTACATGCACGTGAGAGAAGCAATGCCGTCACCAGCACGAAGACGCATGATGGTGACCCCTTGAGTCTGTCTACCTAAAGAAGAAATATCTTTCAAGGCTGTTCTAATAACTTGACCTTTCTTTGACATAGCTATTAATTCCTCTTCTTGATCGGTCAAAACTTTTGCCACAATTAATTTGCCAGTTTTTGGTGTTACTTTGGCAGTTTTTACACCAGAACCACCTCTTTTCTGAACTTTGTATTCTTTAAGTGCTGTTTTCTTACCGAAACCATTGGCACTCATTGTCAAAAAAGCACCGTCTTTATTATCTTTTTTTACTACATCAACTCCTATAACTTCATCATTTTCTTGTCCGCCTTTGGAGGATGCCAGTTTAATCCCACGAACACCTCCAGCTGTTCTACCCACCTCCCTAACATCAGATTCTTTGAATCTTATGGATTGTCCACCTCCAGTAGCTACCATAACTTCATCACCTTTTTCTACTATTAAGGCAGAAACAAGCTGGTCTCCTTTATCTAAACGAATTGCAATAATTCCACTTCTTCTCACATCTTTAAATCCTTCTCCTAACATTTTCTTAGCTGTACCATTTTTTGTTACAAGCATTAATGAAATTGGCGATTTTTTTAATTCTTTTGGCATTGGCAATATAGAAGTAACTTTCTCATCATTATTCAATGCTAAAAAATTCATAATAGATTTACCTTTCGTAGCACGACGTCCTTCTGGAATATCATACATTTTAATTTGATAAACTTTACCCAAATTTGTAAAAAATAATAAATCACTATGAGTAGACCCAGATACAAGCATTGTTATAAAATCTTCTTCTTTAGTTTCTAAATCAATGACACCAACTCCTCCTCTTTTTTGTGAATGATATTCAGAAGGATCAGTACGCTTTACATATCCACCGGCAGTAAAAACAAGCATCGTTTCTTTTTCTGGTATTAAATCTTCATCACTTATTTCTTTATTTCCACCTTTAATTATTTTTGTTCTACGTTCATCTGCATATTTTTCTCGAATTTCTTTTAACTCTGAAGAAATAACATTGAGTATCTTTTTAGAACTTGCTAAAAGATCTTTCGTTTCTTTGATAAATTTTTGTTTTTCTTCAAGTTCATTTTCTACGGCTTTTCTTTCAAGACCAGCTAGCTTTTGTAATTTCATTTCAAGTATTGCTATTGCTTGCAATTCCGAAAATTTAAATTCCTTCATTAAGTTAAATTTAGCAACTTGTCCATCTTTAGATCCTCGTATTACAGTAATAACATGGTCAATTTTATCTAATGCTTTTTTTAATCCAAGTAAAATATGTTCTCTCTCTTCTGCCTTTCTTAAATCATATTGACTTCTTCTTTTTACAACTTCTTTCCTATGTTCAATAAATAAAGCAAGGATTGATTTAAGGGATAATGTTTGTGGTACACCATCTACAAGTGCAACAACATTAAAATTAAAATTAGATTCGAGTTGAGTGTTTTTATAAATATAGTTTAAAACTTTTTCAGGAACAGCAGTATTTTTTAAATCAATAACTATTCTTATATCTCTAGTTGATTCATCTCGAAGTCCTTTTATTCCATCTAACTTTTTTTCTTGCACTAATTCTGCAATAGCCATTATTAAATTTGATTTATTTACTCTGTAAGGAATAGAAGTAATAACAATTTGGAAATTACCACCTTTTTGTTCTATTATTTCTGCTTCACCTCGACATACTACTCCACCTCTACCTGTACCATAAGCATGAAGCATATCTTTATAATTATATACTATGCCTCCTGTAGGAAAATCAGGACCTTTAACAAATTGCATCAAATCTTCAGTTGTAGCGTCTTCGTTTTCAATTAAATAATTTGTCGCATCTAATACTTCAGATAAATTATGTGGCGGAATATTTGTCGCCATACCGACAGCAATACCTAATGTACCATTCAAAAGAAGCGCTGGAACAGCAGATGGAAGTACTATCGGCTCTTTACGAGTTTGGTCATAATTTGAACGAAAATCAATTGTTTCTTTTTCTAAATCACGTAAAAGTTCATTAGAAATTTTAGACATTTTTGCTTCTGTATAACGCATAGCCGCAGCATTATCTCCATCGATAGAACCAAAGTTTCCTTGTCCTAATATTAAAGGATAACGATAAGAAAATTCTTGCGCCATTCCAACCATTGAATCATACACAGCTACATCTCCATGTGGATGATATTTCCCAAGTACATCTCCTACCACTGCAGCAGATTTTCTAAAACGTGAAGTCGAAGTAAGACCCATTTCATGCATGGCATATAAAATTCTTCGATGAACAGGTTTTAAACCATCTCTGACGTCTGGTAATGCACGTGCAGTAATAACCGACATAGCATATGCCAAATAAGATTCTTCCATTTCTTTTACTACATCTACTGGAGTAATCCCATCCTTACGTATTTCAATTGGTTCTATATCTTTTTCTTTTTTCGCCATCCTAATATAAAATTATTTAATAATGCCTCTGTGTTTTAATTGTGTCCAGTTAATTTTATAAAAGGACAAATAAATGTTATTCTTCAGTAGAAATAACATCCGAAGTACTTTTATATCCATCGACTAAATTATCTTTTAATACAGAAAAGGGTTCTAAATCTTGTTTTATTTTCACTTTAGTATCAGGATTTGACAAACTTTTTCCTAAACTAAAGACCCAAAGTATCACCATAATAATAGCTACTACAAATATAAGAATATGCAAAACATGTCTCCTTACTTCTTCAGGCTGTCTTCTTAAATTATGAATTATTTTTTTCATATACTTTATAAACTTGATTACTTTATAAACTTTTTACTTGTTATACTGCCTTCAGTATAACTACTTCCCCTTCTTTACCATCTAAATCTTTTAATTTAAGTGTGAGTTTATCTACTACTTCAGCCTTTTCTTCTCCTAATTCTTTTAGAAACGTTTTTAGAGAATTATTATCATAACTCATGGGTATAATTAATTTTGATTCAAATAATAATGCAAGTTTTGCTGCTTCTTTTGGATCAAGTAAACTTATTCCTTCAGAAAAGTTTTTACCACCTATTGGAATAAAAAGAATATCAGGACTATCAATCACTTCTTGAGTTTCTTTTGAAAGATCGGCACTTGATAATGCACCTAAGAATGCAACTTTAATATTGTCTAATGCAAATAAATAAATTGTATTAATAAAATCTTTACCCGAAACTAAAGCCTTTGACATTACGCCCTTAACAAAAACTTCTTTTATTTCATAATCTCCTGGACCAGAAATAATAAAAGGCATACGTTCACCATGAGAAAGTTGTTCCGTTCCATTATATAATGGATGGTTAGTAGTAATGAATGCTATGTCTGCACCAAAATGTACTACTATCTCAGATTTAGCTTTTTTGCTTACTGGATTAAAAGCCAAAACCAAATCTCCCTGTGCAATCTTAAAAAATTGTTCTCCAAAATACGTTATTATCATTATTACTATTATACCAAAAAATAGTAGAAAAAGAAATGACCTCACCCCTTAATCCCCTCTCCATTTTAATAAAATAGAGAGGGGAAAATGCTCGTAAATTTCTCCCCTCTCTAAAATTATAATTTTGGAGAGGGGGCAGGAGGTGAGATTGCTTTTTTATAAAATTATAGTAAGATAACTTATATTATCAGCCAGAGGCTGATCCGCCTCAGGCGGAAAAGCATGGATTTGGGGTAACCTCACTGATATCGTCTCAGACGAAGAATGTGAAACCTAAACCTTATATCCGCTTTATAGCGGATTTTTATTTGATTTATTACTTGTCCCGTTAAAAATTTCACTTACGAGGACGAGATAATAAAATTAAAAATTTTTAATGGGATGAAAAAGGAAGAAATTATAGAAGAAAGAGAAAATTTAATTTTAAAATCTATTGTTGATAGAAGTGCAAGTAGACCTGAGGCTGATTCACTCGTAGAAGGCCCAGTAATTCTCGTAGAAAAATCATCAGTCTTCGTTGACTTATCACCTTTTGGAACAGGTATCATTTATGGCCGTGAATTCATTAATGCAAAAGACATTA
>Ga0210050_1001255_pt1 | contig 28300 bp, 29 predicted proteins | sample CryGey132114_all_FD_185463 | JGI IMG/M metagenome (GOLD analysis project Ga0210050, IMG submission 185463) | Groundwater microbial communities from aquifer - Crystal Geyser CG22_combo_CG10-13_8/21/14_all (SPAdes) (version 2) | ecosystem: Environmental > Aquatic > Deep subsurface > Groundwater ... | reverse complement strand
CTCGTTCTGCATACTTTTCTCTGAGACGAAACTTGCAATATCTGTTTGTTTGGTATAATCGTCAGTGAAAACTTGCAATACCGAATACTACCAATTGATTGGAATGATACTTTTCTCATCTGAAATCCAAAGTACGGATACATAGATGATTAAAAAAGGAGAGAAAAATCAAACTGATTCTTTCTCTCCTACTCGGGTAAAACCTATCATTCCAGCCACACACTTTTTGCTATTAAGCCAAGATTCCAAACATTTTTCGGATGATATTTTATTGCCTTAAATATATTTATCCTCGAAAAATTTTGGAATGACAAACGCAAATGAAAAACTCCCGACAAGCAGGAGTTTTTGCCCGATTATCGGGACTAGTTTTGGGAAGTTTCACAAGAAATACTTCTCTTGGATAACTAACTCGGGGGCCCTGGACCGGAGAAGTCGAGGGAATGATTGCCACAGTGCGCACCGAAGTGCAGAACAGGGTTTTTCATGATTTTTCCTTCAGCACCGGTGCCTTGGCCTTAGAGGGCGAGGCGGCCGGGCGCGGTGTAGGCGATGGCGGCCAGGCCGGAGGCGGCAGTTGTCGTGATTGCGTCAGCATTCGAATTGGAATAATTGGCAGCCATTGCCAGGGCATGAGCGGATTTCATGATGATTTGCCTCTCTTTCGTTTTTTTGGTTGCGATTGGTTTTGGTTTGTGTCCTCGGTGGATTCGGTGTGAGTGACGTGAACGAGGGAGACAAATACAAGCCTGTTCCTCTAGATACACATATTCAAATCACACGGTATTACTCTGTCGCACCGAAGACAAGATTGTTTATATGTAAAATTATTACTTTGTCAAAACTTTTTCTGAAAAAAAGTATGAAAACAGCTTATACAAGGGATTTTATTCGGTTATTTTGGAAAATTCTTTGCAAGTTTTCAATTCGTGAATATAGTAGGCGAACTATTTGAGAACAGTTTTCAAATATCAGTACCTCTTTTTTGTTCCACATCTAAGAACTACTGCTTATTCTTTATGTATTCACATGAAACGAATCATACTTATCCTGCTTTGAAAACTTACGAAACAAATTATTAAGAAACATCGTCCTTTTATTATAGGAGTTACTGGGACGGTTGGAAAAACTACTGCAACGAATTTTGTCTACGATTTTCTTCGCACACTTCACGGGGATCGTGTATATATGTCACCCCAGAATTATAACGGAGAATTTGGGATTCCTATGACTATTCTCCAAACTAAGTCACCATACAGTAATCCATTCCTCTGGATATGGGTTTTTATAAAAGGTATCTATATCCTTCTTTTCAAGAGATCATATCCATGATATCTCGTTCTCGAGTATGGGATCGATCATGTCGGAGAAATGGCTTTTTGTGTCGACATAGCACCCCCGGATATCGCTATTATCCTCAATATCTCGAAGAATCACGTTGTGTCGTTTCCAGTATTCCGCGATTATATAGAAGAGAAACTTACGCTTGCAAGAGCAGCGAAACGGGTTATCTATAATAGAGATGATAAATTTATTCCTGCCGGAATCGAAAGACTTACCGGAAAAGAGATTGTTAGTTATGGAATCAAAAATAAAGATGGAGATATTTACGCCAATAATATAAAAGCTGAGCTTGATGATCTTTCGTTTTCTCTTGTACAAGGTGAAGAATCGTATGAAATGCATTATCCGCTCATAGGAGAATTTCAGGTATATAACATATTGCCGGTTTTTGCTCTCTGAATCAGTCTCGGAATGGATATACAGAGTATACGGGAACGACTTACGGATATTCATCCGCAGAAAGGACGCGGATCCATCCTAAAAGGGGTTCGTGAATCCGTGATAATAGACGGAAGCTATAATGGTGGATTTAATTCCATTTCTGGAGGTATCGAATATATGGACGGTCTCAGTAGTGAATATAACAAAATTCTCTTTCTCGGCGATATGCGAGAACTTGGCGAAGATTCCAAAGAACTCCATACGGAAATAGCTGAAAAAATCATTACCTCATCTGTTCAGACTGTTGTACTTGTTGGAGAAGAAATGAAACGATTTGTTTATCCACTTTTGCTTGAAGCCTGGGGAAGTATGCCAGAGGAAGTTCCAGAAGGAACTGTCCCAGAATTGACGAGTAACCGGGTATTTTCACTCCTTCATTCACGTCTTGCTGGGAAGAAAGTCCGAGATATTATTATGTCAGCTTCTGAGGAGGCGAAAACAGTGGTATTCACAAAGGGAAGCCAGAGTAGTATTTATTTGGAGGAAGGAATCAAAGAATTTCTCTATGATTTGCGTGATGTAGAGAAACTCTGTCGCCAGTCCGACCATTGGATGAGAATAAAAAATCATTTTTTTGAGAGCGTAATCGCGGAGATATAAAAAATATTAATTCATAACTTCCTACGTATGTTCTGGCTTGGTTTTGGAATTTATACCATGTTTATGGTTCTCATTTTCGGTTTCTTTATAGTTGCGAAGATTCATACTTATAAATTCCGTCATTACAGCGTACATATTGAGCCGGTTACGAAAACTCTCGCCGCTGTACTCCTTGTTCTCGCTCTCGTCGGATATTATCTGCTTTTTTCAGGAAGTTCGACAAACATACCGGTTCAGACGGTGGAACAGTCGATGGAAATTATATATTAATATTTAAAAAAATAACCACTTTCCCGAGAAGTGGTTATTTTTCTTAACAGTTCTTTTGTTTTCTGTAAAATAATTTCCATTTTTTGTATACTTCCATATAATACCCGGGAAAAAGTTTATCTCATATACTTCGTATGATATGCAAGAACAAATACTCGAAATTGCTCGAAAATTTTTTACCCTTATGGGAGTCGCTCTTGAAGATGTGATAGTCGAATGCCAAGATGAAAAGAAAGCAATTTATCTCGTACATGTGAAAACCCCTGACTCCAAGATTCTTATCGGTATTCATGGACAGACTCTTGAGATGACAAAACATCTTCTGACTCGTATTCTTGAGAAGACACTTGATACATCTCTCCTAATTCATCTCGAAGTAAATGACTATCTCCAGGCAAAAGACGAGAAATTTTATCGGTATCTCGAGAGTCGTATCGCTTATGCGATGCGTTCTGGAGAAGAAATCTCTCTTCCGAACCTCACATCCTACGATCGCAAAAAAGCTCACGGATACATATCCGACAAAAAAATAGAAGGATTCAAGACCTTCAGTGTCGGAGAAGGAAAAGACCGTGAACTTCACCTCGTTTATACCGGACCAAAAATCGAATCCCGCCAGGATCATACTTCTGCTCCTGTGGCAAGAAAAGTGACAGCGACTATTGATGATGATGGAATAGGAATATAAATAAATAATCTTAATATGTTTTCCAAACTTTTTGTTTTTCTCCTCGTTATCGTTTCCCTCGCTGTATTTATCTACAGCTCTGGAATTAATTATCAGCAACATACGGACATAAAGCGATCGCTTGTGAATCATCCTGAGTTTATTCCGACTTCCGAAATGGCGAACCTTTCCGCTGGAGGTTTTGGGAATATCGTTGCCGATTCCTATTGGCTTTCCGCTATCCAGTATATCGGTTCCAATGCGCTCGGTTCCGAGTATAAAGCGTATCTTTTCGCGATGCTCAATCTGATAACGGATCTGAATCCGTATTTCACCTATCCTTACCAGATTGGTGAACTTTTATTGCCGTCGTACAATGAACGATACGAGAACCTGTCCAAAGAGGAAATACAGAAAAATACCGACCAGGCAATCAAAATCGGACTCAAGGGAATAGAAAAAAACTGCGATGCGACTAAAGTAGAAAAAGCAAGAAGTGAATTTAATCTGAAGAAACTCTGGACTGATGAGAGTTACCAGAATACCTGTCGTGACCCAATGATCCCATACTATCTCGCATATATTTATTATTGGAATCTCCACGACGGAATGAAATCATCCCAGTATTATCGTATTGCTTCGACTAATAGCGACGCTCCGACCGGAGCTCGAACTATGGCAGCTATTATGCAAGGGAAGTCCGGAGACCGTGAAAAAGCGATTATTATGCTTCTCTCTATTGCAGAGAGTATAGAGGGGAATAAAAATACTCTTTGCCAGCAACTCTCCAAAGAACTTGGAACGAGTCTTTTTAGTGCTTTTTCTGCCAGAGCAACACTAACTGGACAAGGACTTCAGATGATAGAATCTGCCCGACAGGAAATGGTAAAGAAACTCGAAGAACAATGAGTCGATCCGACGAATGGACAAAATGTAGACAATTTCTGTTCAACATATCTCAATAAAGCAGTTCGTGAAATGAATCTTAGTTATCTTGAACAAGCGGATAGCAAGTATTTTCAAGATAAAAAAGAACATGCTCCCGTTCCAACAATTCTCCTTCAGAATAAATACATCGATTACAATCCTATCGATTTCCAGCAGGATCCGAAAAACAAACAAGGAATCGAATATTTTTACAGTTCCGACAACAATGCCTGGGATTATAGGATGGGGGAGATGAGATAGTTTTCATTTTTTTGCCTTTTCCCCGTTTTTCTGTTATAATGCTCATATATTATAACTTTTCACTCTATTTTATGGTCATCGCTCCATCAAATATACAGACTTCCGAGTCAGTTACGACAGAATCGGAACTTACGAAACTTCCAGAACAAACTCCCGAATCACAAAAAGCAGGAGTTGTTGCGAAAACAGGACAAACATTGAATCGATTCACTCAAGTCCTCGGACTCACTGCTGTACTTGCCACAACTCCCGCAATGGCAACAGAATCCCCATACGAGCCACTCGCCGATGCAAGCGGAGGAACAGTATTGGTATTGAAGGAAGAAGGAAAAGGAAAAGAGGAGCTTTTTGCAGCGTTCGATCGTGTTATTAAATCTGAACAGACGAAAGAGAGAAAAAAGAATGAATTTAATCAACTTTCCCCAGAATACCAAAAAAAAGCTCTTTCTTACTTTCAGACCGGGAAGAATGAACAACCAAATGAGAAAATCCTTCTCAAAGGATTAAACAGTCTTATATCGCTCTATCAAAATATCGATATCGCAAAACAAGGAATTGCAGAGTTTAGTGCAGGGAAAGAACCATCGCAAGATCCGTTAGCATTCGAACCGATGACAAAATCCGTCATAGAGGCGTTTCCTTCAGCAAAGAACTTCGTAGATATAGTTGCTATCCAAAAGATAGATGTAATGGTTGAATCTGTATATGTACAGATTTGAAAAAAGGCAGAGCAAGAAATAAAAAAAACAAAGGAAGAAAGAAAAAAAATACAAGAAGAAATTGAGATAGTGAATCATTTATTGCAAGCTCTTTAATTTAATTCTTATGTCAGAAGGATTACAGGAAAAACAATCGCAACAAACAAAACAAACTTGAGAACTCAAACTTCCTCAATGAGTATTATCGAGTCCGAAATACCAGAAAGAAAGAGGGGAATTGGATACAAAAAAGAGTGCTCTTGTAGCCCTTACAAATATTTCTTGTACATCAGAAGACGTTGAGGGTCGTGACAGATTTATCCAGTATATAGAAGCACACAAGGAAGCCCTTCAGATATATACTACTATCAATCTTCTTCCAAAACAAGAATTATTGGATTGTTTTGATTCAACATATGGAACTTCTTTTATCGATGCCTGTAATCCAGAATTTATTGATACTTTTTGTAAAAAAACTAAACAAGAAATAATTGAGACAGAACAAAAAAAAATAAAAGAAGAACAAGAGAAAATAGAAAAAGGAAAAGAAAATAAAGAATTGCAACAAAATCTTGAAAAATTACGGATTGACATTAAGAATAATCCTTATGTCTCTGAAAAGAACAAACAAATTATTCGAGATAATAATCCTTCTTCTGAAAAATTTAAAGACGCAGCAAAAAATATCCTCGCAGAACTTAAGGCTCAGGCTCAGAAATCTGGAGATTTTACTGAATATCGTTCATTTCTTGATAATTTTCATTCGATTGGTGCGATATCAAATGAAGAACTTCTTGATTTCAAGAAAGAGCTGGATGGATTTAAAGTATCTTCGGAGGGCGGAAAGGACGGTAAACAGAATACTTCGGAAGCCATCGGGAAAGATCTTCGAAATCATGAGTATGAAAAAGTCGGGGATTCTTATATCCGTTTCGGAAGGCTCGGAGAACAAACCGACGAGATTGTGCGTATCGATGAGAAGAGTGGAGAGGCGAGCAAGCGGATAGTATCGAGCAAAAGTGGGTATGCTCGTGAAATTGTTTTTTCAAAAACTCCAGTCCTTGAGAGAGATGTAAAAATCGGAGAAATCAATGAAAAATTGAGTGGTGTAGAGAATAAACTCACAAAGATTACCGAGTATAAAAAAGAACAAAAGATTCTGGAAAGTACACCAAATCGTACTGAAAAAGAGGAGAGTCGTCTAAAGGAACTCAAGTCTCTGAATATAGATCCAGAAAGTGTTATAGAAGCAAAACTTAAAGAAGAGAAAGTGAGATTGGAATCAGAAAAACAAGAACTTCCACAGATTGAAGGTGGTTCACAAGAACTTCAAGTGAAACAAGAGAAGGATGCTCGGGATACTATCCAGTTTATCGACGATATGGGACTCTATATGCTCGGAGTCGAGAATGTAGACAAATTCTTCGATATACTCAATATAGGTTCTTCAAACGGAAAGATAAATATATCAAACGGTTTGGATAAGGATGAAAAAATGAAAATAAAACAAGCGTTCATCGGACTTCTCGGACAAGATATATTTGAACCAAATCCTTCGTGTCGGCTTCGTCAAGGGAAGATGGCTCAGGATATCAAGAATCTTCTCATAGAAAAGAAAATTTACAAAGAAGGGGAAGTTCCTCCAGTGAAATTCACCGACTTACAAACAGCTATGACGAAAAATAATGCATAAAAATTTGCATTTCCCCATTTCCTCTCTATACTGCTCGTGTACTTAGAGAGAAACCAGAGACTCATAAGAAGGGTTGGAATCCTTCTTCTCTTACACACTCTCTACAGCAAGTGTCGTGACTTGTCACGGAATTTGGGTGGAACCGCCGGTAAATATATTCAACTGGTCCCGAAATCTCTTTTTAACAGAGGTTTTGGGATTTTTTATTTCGTAATTTTATTGTTATGAAGAATAAATTTGAGCAAGACTTATGAATGTCGATACAACAAAATGGACCAATAATATCTGATATTTCTGGTAAAACGAACGAAGTCTTATCTTGTTCAGGACATTCTTGAGCACCATTTCAAGAAGATATTGACCAACGAACTCAGGAAAGAAATCGAATTTTAGCGCATGATTTTTTAAAAAATATTTAACTTTTAATTTTTCAAAATATGTCAAACGTAGAAATGAAAGACCTCGTCTCTTTTGCTAGTACCCGTGGATTCGTGTATCAAGGATCCGAAATCTATGGTGGTCTCGCAAATGCTTGGGATTATGGTCCTATTGGGTCTCAACTGAAAGAAAATCTTAAGAATACTTGGATTAAGAACTTCGTTCAAGAACGTCCGGATATGACACTTCTTGATGCGGCGATTCTTATGAATTCCCAGACTTGGATAACTTCTGGACATGTTGGTGGTTTCTCTGATCCTCTTATGGATTGTAAGGCTTGTAAACAACGACTCCGAGCCGATAAGCTCATAGAAGAGTATATGGAAAAATCAGGCGATACGGATGTGCCTGCGGAATGGGCAGGAGAATCGACTCCAGCAGCAAATCTTACTGCATATATTACTAAAAAAGAAATCAAATGTCCGTATTGTGGAAAAGCTGATTTTAGTGAGATTAAGAAATTTAATCTCATGTTTCGAACCTTTCAAGGAGTGACAGAGGATTCTTCCGCAACTGTCTATCTTCGTCCAGAAACCGCACAAGGAATTTTCGTAAACTTTGCAAATATCGTTCGTACTTCACGAAAGAAAGTCCCATTTGGAGTAGCGCAAGTCGGTAAGGCTTTCCGTAATGAAATCACTCCGGGAAACTTCATCTTCCGTACTCGTGAATTCGAACAAATGGAGATAGAATTTTTCTGCGAACCGGAATCAGTAGCTCCAGGAAAACATCTGGAACTTCATGCGAAATGGAAGAGTGATTGTATGAACTTTCTTACTAATACTATTGGACTTAAATCAGAACTCCTTCGTTTCCGAGACCATGGAGCCGATGAACTTTCTTTCTATAGCGCAGCAACGACCGATATAGAATTCAAGTTTCCATTTGGTTGGGGAGAACTCTGGGGTATTGCTGACCGAACGGACTATGATCTCTCTGCTCATATGAAAGAATCCAAGCAGGATCTCGCTTATTTCGACCCGTTTACCAATACGAAATATGTTCCATATGTTATCGAACCATCACTCGGACTTAATCGTCTTTTCTTGGTTACTCTCTTGAACGCATACACAGAAGTAGAAACAGAAGAAGGATCTCGAATTATTATGAAATTCAAACCTTCTATTGCTCCGATTAAGGTAGCTGTTCTTCCGGTAGTCAAGAAACTTGGAGCTGAGGCTATGGAAATCTATAAACTTCTCTCTCCGCATTTTATGTGCGAATACGATGAAGCGGGAGCTATCGGAAAACGATATTATCGTATGGATGAGATTGGAGTTCCATTCTCTATCGCTATCGATAGCGATAACTATAATCAAGGACAAGTAACGATTCGTAATCGTGACACAGGACTTCAAGAAACAGTGAAGATTGAAAATCTTGTAGAGTATTTCCGAAATAAAGGATGTTAAGAAAATAAAAAAGTCCGGCGCTTGCCGGACTTTTTATATTAAGATTTCTGGTAAAAATGTAATAACGATAGAATTCGTATGAAAAATGAGCACCGAAATGAGTCGTACGAAGCCAGTACGATGAATGAGGAAGCGGAATTTTGAATATGAATTCTGAAGTTATTTCATCACGAAACTTACGATGAGACCGATACTGGAGAGAATCATCCCAATGAGCCAGAAGCGCATAACGACGGTTTCTTCGGACCATCCGATGGCTTCGAGATGGTGGTGAAAAGGAGCGATACGGAAGACTTTTTTTCCATTTCTGAGTTTCTTGGAAGTAATCTGGATGATGACTGAACAGATTTCGAGGATATAGATTCCAGAGATAATAAGAAGAACTGCGAGAGTATCGGTCATCATCGCCATGATTCCGAGGTTCGCGCCAAGCGCGAGCGAGCCGACATCACCCATATAGAATTTAGCGGGTTTTATGTTGAACCAGAGAAATGCGATGAGTGCTCCGACGATGAGCATACAAATGGCAGAGAGGATAAAAAGACTGTGGATGTAGGTAATAAAGGCATATACGACATAATTGAAGAGCAGAAGTCCACCAGCAAGTCCATCGAGTCCATCGGTCACATTAACCGCATTTGCCATGGCGATTATTATGAAGATAAAAAGAGGAATATAGAGAATACCAAGACTTATCTCTCCGAAGAAAGGAAAATATAGTCCAGTGTGCTCGAGTTTTACATAGAACCAATACGCTCCGAGACCAGAAAATATTGTGAGAAGAATCATCTTAACTCGTGCAGAAAGTCCTTTTGTCCGTCCGATTCCGCGAACATTCATATAATCGTCCACGAGTCCGATAAGTCCAACTATACCGAGAGTAGCAAGGGCGAGATAGGTTTCATTTCGGTTCCAGAGACTGTATTTGATCTGAATACCGAAAATATTTTGAATATCGGCAGCAAAAAAATGAACGATAATAGAAACGATAACGAGTGAAAAAATAGAAAGAAGAATAATCCCCGCTCCCATAGTCGGTGTTCCTGTTTTGTTTTTATGGAGTTTCGCGAACTCCGTAGCTTTTCCTATGAGCGCTTCCTCGCGGATCTGTTTCCCGAGCCGATATTTATGGAGAAATCTGATATACGGAGGAATAAGGATGAAAGTGAGAAGAAATGAGAGAAGGAGATAACTGAGGAGAAAAGAGAGATTTCACATAACGAAGATGAAAGTTGAAAAATTAAAACTGAGAGATTTTTATTGCAAAAGAATATAGAGTTCTCGTATTTCTTGTTTTGTTTCGTCGTCTCATTTACGGAATATGTCTTGTATCATCGTATCATTATTTTTTACAAACTCTTGGAGTTTCCGTTTATTTTCGGGAGTATTAATATCAGAGATTCCTATCTGGAGACTTAATTTCTTGAGAAGAATATTTACTTTTCTTTCCATACTTTCGAAGTCTTTGTCGAGAACACGTTGTATTTCTTTGACGGTTCCCATAGGGTCTCCTACATAATCCATACTCATTTGTCCTTTTCCGTCCTGATCTCCTTCAGTGAGTACGATAATATCTCCATAGTTTATAAAGGAACTAAAAAGTCCTGGATGAGTAGCATTGATTGTTTTGATTTTATCAGCGTTCATAGCCTGACTATCTCCGAAAACTCCGCGTTGATTATAAAAGAGAATTTGTCCGGGTATGACCACCTTGAAATCCATCTCTTGATTAATCATGGCGTTAAGGTACCCGTAAAAGAGTCCGAGTTGAAACAAGAGAAGAAAGGCATTTATAATCCCAAACGAAAAATGTGTGACATCGGAGAGAAAAATACCGCTTATACTCGTAAAAAGAGCAAAGAGAGTGATAACAAAAAGAAGGAGGAGAAGGAGAACAGTCTGATTGAAAAAATTTACAAATGCTTCGTCCGAATGCTTACTTTTCTCGATGGCAAAATAAATATCCTCAATATATGGTTTACTTCCCTGAATATGATAAAACCGTCGAATATAAACTATTACGATTATAAACCACCAAATAACATTGAGACTTAGAAGTATTGCAATGGAAATTGTTATGATATCAGGATTCGCTTGTGAGAATATAAGAAGATATACATTAGCACAGGCAAAAATGACTACAAAAAAAGCTCGCCAAGAAATAAGGATAGAATATATCCAGTGTTTTTTAATAATCATGAGAAAACGAATCTCATTTTTTTCGAGTTTTTCGAGAAGCTTTGTATCTCCGCTGATATCGAAGGATTTGAACATCCAAGACACGACATTCGAGAAATTGATGAACATAGAAAAAAAGTGAGATAATATGGGCGCAAGTATAGTTTTTCTTAAGGGAAAAGCAAGAGGTTTTTAACTCATGATTTATTCTGGAAGTTTTCTTTTAGACAGAAACCATATAATTCCAATACTTCAGAGATAGATGACTGAAAAGACTACAGTACAGATTATAAGCGATACAAAAATTCCGGTATGGAGAATCGATAAAATATACCAATTTACCATACTTGCGATGAGGGCAAATAAAAGCGTAGAAAGTGTGAAACTTGGAAGGAAATCAAAATGCACCAAATGTCGGGTTGCACGGTAGGTGAAGGCGAGAAGCAAAATCTGACAAACGAGCGTTACCCAAGCTGATCCAACGAAGGAATAAAACGGAATGAGCACGAGATTTCCGACCAGATTCGCAATAGTGATAATGAGATTGATTCGGAGAAGTTTTTTCTGCTCGTCGTGAGCGATGAGCAGATAGGTGAAGAGGGAAGAGAGGAAATAGAAAAGGAATATAAATACCACGATTTGCATCGCATCGAGCGAGGTATAGAGGTATTTCGTGTGTTCGATATACTCTTTTGTTGCGATAAAACTAATGACATTCGCATCATTCACAAAGAGAAATGAAGCTATTCCGACACCGAATATGAGAAGGATTTTATAGGCTTTTGCGACGTAGGAAAGAAGCTCAGGATTTTCAAACCCCCCTTCGTCCCCCCTTATCAGGGGGGTAATAGAGGTAATTTTGTTCTGTCCCCCTGACAAGGGGGATACAGGGGGTTTTTTATTTTCTTGATTTTTCTTAATCGCTTCTGTGAAGAGTGGAAGCATAGAATTGAGGAACAAGGTTCCGAACATCATCCCGACTTCGACTATCTTCATAGGGACGGAATAGAGAGCAATGGAAATATCGGCTACAGTACGAGGTTCCAGAATCGAGAGAAGGATGATATCGACTTTAAAATAGATGACATTCAGAAAAAGAGCTATTCCATACGGCAGAGAAATCCAGAGAATATGTTTCATATACACGGGATCAAACCGAAATCGGATGGGTTCGATTCGACGGGCATAGAAATAGAGAAGTCCTGTCATAACGATATTCCCGAGAAGTCCTGCGAGGAGTATAGAGACAAAACCCCAGAATTGCAACGTAGGATCTAATGACATAAGTCATTTTGGAAGCAGAACGAAGACGATCAGGAGTACTGCGAGAAAATTGATAACTTTCCCGGTGGTGATAGATACGAAGGAAAACTCTGTTTTCAGATGGGCTTGGAGGAGGGACATAACCGAACTATTCATAAGTCCGAAGAGAGTAAATACTCCCGTGATGAGAATCCCTGCCATTGCTATTCAAGAGTCATAGCCTGGTAAGAAAAATCCGATAGCAAGCGAGAGGAAAATGATAGCTCCTCAGAAAAATGTTCGGAGAGTGAGAATATTCCCCACAATACTTTGGACTTTTTCGTGATCGTTCTTGTGTGCGGAAATTTCTCGGACTGTTATAGTATAGAGTCCGAGATCAGCAATAACAGAGAAAATAGAAAGGTAGTTATAAATCTTGGAATAGAGTCCGTATCCTGCGACATCGAGATAATTCGTGAGTATTTTTATGAGGAAAATCGAAATAAGCGCAGTCGCTATTTTTCCAGCGATTTGAGCAATAGTATTGGAATAGACTTTTTTGGTTGCCAAGAGAAAACAAAGAAAAGATAATTGAATTCTATTATATAGAACGCTTCTGGGACGATGTTATAGCGGAGGTTCCTATTCAGAAAGTCATACTCTTTTCGAGACCGTAGGCATTTTTCGGAAAATATCGATGCCAGGCGATATTTCGACTAACTCCACTGCTCGTGATAGAAAAAGAATCCTCATAGTGCCCAGTTTTATACCCTTCTATGAATTTTTTCTCGATAGCGAGAAGTATCTCGGGAGTATATAATTCCTCTGGCTTAATACCTACAGCTGAACGTCCTATAAGGTCGGAATAATTTTGATTCCCGAGAATTAATCCATTACTCCATATATTCATAAAATAAGGACCATGTTCCCAGAACATATCTACAGCGATTGCGCAAGTAGAGAGTGCAAGTAATCGGCGTTGTATACCTGTTTTCTCATGTGATTCCGGCATTTTTTCTATGATGGCTTTCGTTTTTTCTAGGAAAATATCCATAGATTTTCCAGCATCTAGTACAAAGCTTTTGAATTCGCTTTTTGGAACGGCGGGATGTTCTCCAAAAGTAACATCTTTTCCAATTCGAATAGATCCGCTTCCTTCGTTTCCTGATGAATTCCAAGAGATTGTTTTTCTTGTTCTTGCTGGATGAAGAAGCTCATTCTTGTAACCTTTTCCTTGCGAAAGAATAAAAGTAAGTTCTTGAAGTTTTGGAAGATCTTCTTTTTTGAGAAGTTCTGCTGTTCGTCCTTCTCGAACCAATATTGCGAATTCTGCAGGGGTTGTCCCCATAGCTTGGTAGTATGCTTCATTTATAAGTAATATATCTTTAGCTTTTGAATAGAGAGCAATAATCGGTGCCCATGTTTGAATCCTACTTTCGTCTATAAATTCTCCGTTTAAATCTATCAAAGGACGAAATATATATTTCGAATCACTTCCGCATCTTGCTTCCAATCCCTGTTCATTTATGATTTTTTTTACTCCAGTGTTTCCGAATTCCCAAGGACCGTTGATAAGTCGGTCGAAAATCCAAAAACTCATCTTTAATCGCATAACGAATGATTTATTTTCTGAAAGAAATTCCTTATTGGAAACGATATCTTCCACTTGTTTTCGAACTTTCTCGAAAATATTATAGCTATCGATAAGATTTCCTTCCGAAAAAAGAGTTCGAATTTCCATGGTAGTTGCATTTTTCGGTGCTTCGGAAGTTGAAGTGATTTCTGGTTTCATATATGAAAAATAATGTAAATAAATTATTCGCTTTTTGGTATACCATAATAATTAAAGAGATATTTCGCTATATTCGAGAAAACTGCAGATGATGTGGTTTCTGAATATAGAGCACTGCGAGGACGTTCGATTTTTACAATCATAACGAATTTTGGATTCGATGCTGGAGCAAATCCTCCGTAAGAAGTGATAGTATGTCCGGCTTCTCCGACTTCGTATTTCCCTTTCGCGGCAATCTGGGAAGTTCCTGTTTTCCCGGCAACATCGTATCCATCTACTCATCATTTTTTCGCGAATCCTATTTTCGCACCTTCGGTAAGCATGGCGATAATCTTCTTGGAAGTGTCTTCTTTAATAACTCGACGAAGCGGAGTCGGCGTATTTTTAACAACTGTTCCGTCAGCAAGTGTGAGACTGTCAACTATGTATGGTTGCATATATACTCATCCGTTAGCCAAGGCAGAATACGCCGAAGCCATCTGGAGAACTGTTGCAGTGATACCTTGTCAAAATGCCATAGTAAAGAGCTTTACTCGGGCCCATTTTTCATAGGGGTCGATTTTTCCGAAAACCTCCCCATCGAGCGTGATATTGGTTTTTTGTCCGAATCCAAAATCGTTGATGTATTTATAGAAAAGAGATTTTCCTATTTTCTGAACTATATCGATCATACCAACGTTACAACTCCAATCAAGCGCATGGGAATAAGTATGGACCCCGATACATTCGTTTGATACGTTACTGATTTTATATTGGTCGATGGTTACGAACCCTTTATCGTTATATGTATCGGAAGGCTTGATATCGCCCGTATCGATACCTATCGCCATGGTAATCGCTTTGAAAACGGAACCTGGTTCATAGAGCGAACTTACCGGATCGGCTTCGTAAACTCATGGACCAAACATATTCTTATACTTGTATTTCGGTATGGCTCTGTTATCAATCTCCGCCTCGGTCGCGGATCTGAGGGCTATTTTCTTTTTCCCGACCATTATAGGGATTCATTTTTCCGAATCTTCCACGAACAGTGGTATACCCAAAAGGTCGAAATTAGGATTCGGATATTTAACATAGTTTACTTTTTCCAATTCATAGACATCACCGAAATTATTCGAATCGAAATCTGGATATGTTACCATAGAAAGTATAGCTCCGGTTTTTGGATCCATGATAACAACAGATCCTTTGTTGGCACGAAATTCTTTGACTCCCTCGGAAAGAAGCTTGGTAACTTCTTTTTGTATATTTCTGTCGATAGTGAGCTTAATATCAGTTCCATTCGCCATCTTGCGTTCACCGAGATCAAATGACCCGATAGTACGACCAGAAATATCCTTTTTTGCGATATTTGCACCCTCCTTTCCTTTTAATTCCTCATTAAAATATCCCTCGATTCCATATTTTCCCTCATTTTCATTGTTGACGAAACCGACTATCTGTCCACCCATATTTTTCTCTGGATAGAATCTAGTAGGATTCGCTTCTAGGATCAAGAAATGAAAGATACTTTCCGTATCGAGCATACGTCCCTGGGCGATATTAATCTTCTCAGCTTTTACTCGAGCATCAATCATATCTCGTGCAGAGAGTCCTATTTTTTTGAGAATCTTTATATAGCGAACCGTCCGTTTAGAGAGCTTGAAATCAAGCTCTTCTTTTGAAAGGGATAAAATAGTCATAAGTTTCGCAACTATAGTGTCTTTATCGGTTACTTTCGTAGGATCGACATAGAGACTATTATTGATTATTCCAAAATAACTCCCTGTTCATTCGGTGAATTCCAATAAATTATCTACCTCTTTTTTACTCAGATTTTCTTTTACTATAACGGAATCGATAAATTCTTTGGAAATTTTCCTATGGATATCTTCGCGGATTTTATTTTTTACATTTTCATCTGTTGCTATGAATTCTTCATCCTGAACTTGTTTAAGATAGTCGAAAAGATTTTCGGCACATCAATCATCTGATTGCTTCGAACAAATATCCTCAAATACTACATCTGTTAAAAATGTTTTAAGTTTTTCTTTTGATCCGATTTCCTGTGGATCTATAGCAAGATCGGAAAGATCGGTACTGGTAGCAAATACTCCAGCAGGACTGTTGTTGGAGTATATCGTTCCGCGGGAAACAGGACTCTTTACTGTTATCATTTGCTGTTTATCGGCAAGTCCTTTGTAATAACCGTATTCTAGAACAGTATATTTGAATGCTATCCAGATAATAAGAAGAGCAAACAACGCAAACATGAAAAATATTATACGGATTCGGTTGACAGACGAAAGGCGAATAATAAGATTATTGATAATATGATTGAGTTTTTTCTGCATTGAAAAATAACAAATTATCAGTTAAGTTTTTTATATATTCCCGAGTGAAGCAAATACATACTCTCGATACTTGGAATTGTGGAATATATCATTATATTAAAATTGCTGTTCTGAAATATTTTTCGAAGTATTTCAAGGTGTTTGTAGGTGTGTCCGAATCGCATAGCTGACTTATGAAGCGAATCTTCTATATAAAGAATACGGTCATAGTGTGAGAGATTATAATAAAGAATCCGTCTGGTTCAAATAATAATATTTTTTTCTCCATTATATATCGAACAGAATGCTTTATACTTCTTGGTTTCAGTGAGTTTGTCCGGTATACAAAGAGTAGTTTCTGAATTGATAGGATATATTCTTAAATATGCTTCCAGAGAAAAATCATCAGGAAACACTATAACAGTTCGATCGATAGCTTGTTTCTGTATCTCTTGGAAGAACGATTCATTACTTGTATGATGGTAAAAACCAACACTATCATCCCTAGTTATTTTTTTCTCATTTTTTACTTGTGGTGAAAGGAGAGAAAAATCTTTTTTCTCCAGATATCGAACAAGTGATTTCGAAAGAAAGAGCGAAAGAATATGGTGTGCGTGTACGAAATAATACGATGAGATTTCAAAAATCGAGCGTATTTGGTATGAAGCAGGAAGCGGAACACTGGTAACTACTCTTATTATGGATTTCGGATTTTCGGGGATTTCCAAGTTCTCCAAACTCGTTACAATCGCATAATCAACGACATTACGAAAAGGAACCTCCACGAGACATCCAATTCGGATGTTTATTGCAAGTTCATCACGTACATAATAGGTAAGTCACTTATTGTCTATAGACCCACCGAATGGTATAACTTCTATGAACACGAATTGGATTTTTAGAAAGGGATAATACGGTATCCATACTATGGAAAGTAGGGAAAAATACAACCCAAAGTTTTAAATCAAATAAATTATCAGATTCATAAAAATCCTCTGGAAAAACAGACAAAAAAAATCTATTCTTTATCGGAAAATATCACAAGCCGATTTGGATAACTCTTTGTTTTTTTATTCCAGATTCCCTGACAAGTAACGAGATTAAGATGAGCCTTTCCATCATTCGAAATAAATACTTCTGAAGCATTGGAATCTTGTTTATAGATTTGAGTTTTTCGTACTACGAAAGTGATAACTTTTCCATTTTCATCTTCGATAAAAAGCTTATCTCACACGCGTAATTTATAGAGATTGTTGAATATTGTTCCTTTTCCATTTTTCCATACTCCATAATGTCCATCAATAACAGCACTTCCATTTTCCCCGGGACGTGGACCGAGATCAAACCATCCTACATTATTTAGTCCTTTTGGTATATCCATTGCTCATTCCTGCGTAAGTCCTACTTGTTCAATAATGGTATTGATGGAGATTTTCGGGATTTTGAGACGAACCGGAAGTCCCGGAAATATTTGTTTATTTTGGATAATTTTTCCAGAAGATATATTCGGTGTGTTTTTAGATACCGAAATATTCCCAGTAGCATAAAGACCCTTGTTAGAGAATCAAAGAATAGTCGGAAGAAATATTATTACAGAAAATAATATTCAGATAACGATTATCTTGTAAAATACTTTCAAAGATAGAGTTTTATTATTCATAATATAGAAGATTTTTTAATAGAAAAACCCCACCATCTTGGCGGGGTTTTTGTCTTTCAGACCAAGACTGAATATAAGAATAACAGAGTTTATTAAATCGTACGTTTCTTAAGAATTACCATTACTGAAGCAGAAATAAGAATGAGAAGAGTTGCGAGGACAATTATACTCCTTGAGGTATTATTTTCTTCAGGAGAGATTCCTGTATTTGGAAGTTTCGGAACAAATGCGGATCTCGCAGCAACAATAACAGTACTATCAGCATAGCTTCGCGCAATAAGACCATTTGCTTTTCCTTCTGCTGTAGCAATATTTTTTGTTGAAACAGAAATATTTTGTTGACACATATAGATCCAAGTTTCATTGGTCTCAAGGAGATTATTTTTATTAATATCACCAAAGACACGGGAAACCGCAGTACACTTATCATCACTTACTGTGACATTATGTAGAGTAACTACTCCTGGATTCGTTACGGTATAGGTATATTTTACATCACCACCTCCGAACGGAAGGGAAGTCGATTGACTTGCAACTTTTATTATCTTAATAAGAGGAGGCGGTAATGTTGTTGTTGTTACGGGAGCGACAGTCGTTGTTGTTGTCATAACTCAACCAGTGCTCGCTAGAGGCGCTGTTCCACAACTACCATCATAGTAACTAGAGGAAAAATCTTCACTTGGACAGCTATCTTGTTTAAGAATACTTCCACCACCTCAACCACTACTTACAACTGGTACAACCGGTGTACACGTTGGCTCAGTAATTTGATTGCTATCAAGTGTTACCTGAGCAATACGTGAAAAAGCTCGACCTTGCAATGTTGCGTTGGTTCCGAGTGATATAAGCGCGGTATCTGCGAGAATAGTTCCTATTATTTTCGCTCCAACACCGATAGTCATAGAAACAGGAATTTGCCAAAATACATTACACGCGTCGGCCCCATTGGTTAATTTCATTTCTGCTCCGACACCTGATGCAACTGAGATACTGGATGAACTTCGGAAGATATAAACTCCTGCACCGCTCAGAGTAAGAATACCATTCAAAGTAGTTGCTCCTACATCGTATACACCTGGTCCGACAGTATTATTTCCTGCAAGATTCAGAACCACGGGAATATCCGGTTCTGCTGCGAGTTGTCCGTAGGCTGTTAGTATGGCAGCTTCGACTCAGGCGCCGGTATCTATAATACCATCAACCTGTGTTGCATCATCGAGATTTGTAACATTTGTCGCATCCGCACCGACATTTCCCCAGATATGCGTTGTTCCGACATTGGAATCATTGGTTACTCCTGCTTTACCAAAAGCAGAGTAAGTTGCTGCAGCTCCGAGAGTTGGGGCTGTTGCTGCAAATGTCGTAAGAGGTCCAGTGAGACCGAATAAAAATGCAATAACCGTTAGAGTTTTCACTGAAACATTATGAAGTGTTTTCATATATTTATAGTTAAATTATAAGATTGTTAATGATCTTCTGTAAATTATTTGTAACTTCTCGTAGAAATAAAACGAATAAAATTTTACAGATATTCCAAGATATCATCCTGGGGTTTAATGGTAATATAATGTATATTTCTGTTTAGTAGATATGTTCGTTTGTCGATGAGATAACTGGGATGTTTATCTATGGGAAATAGATAATTATAGACGATTGATACAGCATGTCAAAAAGAAAGTAAAAACATACTAAATACTTCCAGTTAGCCGAGAAATCGACATATATTATTGAATACTTATTACATTGAAGTAATATGTTTAAATTAAGGTAAGTCAATAAAGAAAGTTCTTACCTATCGAATGTTTCATGGTTTTATTACACCATCTCCATACTCCGCTTACTGTTACCTGATTTTTTAATAAATAAAAAATATATAGAAATAAAAAATAACCCACGTTTTCACGTGAGTTGTTTGATTTTTTTGGTGCCCGGAGAGGGAATTGAACCCTCACGACATTGCTGCCAAGAGATTTTGAGTCTCTCGTGTCTACCATTTCACCACCCGGGCTTAATTCTCGCGATTCAACTTACCCGAAACTCGTGTACCCCTTTCATATGTCGCGCCGTTTCACGGACGCTCGTATTCTGGGGTATGGCTTCCATGCTCCGCAAGGGCACACATCTACCATTTCACCACCCGGGCGGATGAGAAGTGGTGGTATCGTATGGAAAAAGCGGGAAAAGTCAAAATAATCTCGAGAGTTTTCGGTTAAGGACTCTGTTTCTTGTTTTTCACAAGAGCGATACCTTTTAGAGAATACGACGAATTGTATTTATTTGATTTTTTTGCATCGTATTTTGGATTCTTATAAGAGAATGATTCAAAAAATATTCGTATTTCGTGATTTTCGCTTACGAGAGAAAGTTCTAGTTTATCTTGTGGAATTGAATAAGAATTGGTACTTCTATGAATTGCCCGTAATTTTCCAATGAATTCTGAAATCGAAAATGTTTCGGTGTTTGCTCCGTCTCGAACAGTAAGAGTTTCATTGTCGATATCGACACTTATAAAACTCGCAGCAGGTGCGGAAGTATTGGTACCGACGACAGTCATAAGCGTATTGTATTCACTGATATCTAATGGAAGATACGATTTTTTCTCATCGTAACCAGTACTTACGTGAATATATTTTTGATACGTCATATAATCGTTCTCGTATCTTTGTTGTACGCCCATAGTTTTATTGATGGCGGTAGCAGCTGTCCATGCGGAAAGTCAGCTATAATCTCTTCCAAACGAAGAAGATGTATCCCATTGTTTTTTATTTTCCTCTTCGGCAGCAGTAAGTACTTGTTCGAAAAGCGGACGTATTTTCTCACACGTCCGATATTCACAGATATACCGTACCTCGGAAATGATTTCATTTTCTAAATTCACATCGATAGTTTTCACAAGCGGGTGAATTTTACCATTCTGGAGTATTCCAGCTTTTTCGATATTGGATATAAATCTCTCGTATTGGCGATCGAGTGGCAGACTAAAAACTCCCCACGGACCAACGGAAATTCCGATCGATATAAGAGTGAGAGTTGCAGGGATAAAGAGAATAAGTTTCCTTTTGCTGATAGTATAGTACAGGGAAATAATCGTGAGCCAAACTCCGAATACAATAACGAAATATCGATTCATCGTTAGGTCATATTGTGCAATACGGAGATAGATCGCATAAAAGAGCATAAGAATCTGTGGAAGCACAGCAAATGGGAAATACTTACGAAATACGCGTAGGAATTTTCCTTCGCCTACATAGGATTCGGAGAATATATAAACAAGATACCCAAATATGGAAAAACCGATAACAAGCCAACTAATAATACCATTTGGCCAGTCATGAAAATTCATAAGCACACGAATCGAGTATGTATAGAGAATAATAAAATAGACGAGGATAAACGGAATCCCTACGAATCGCACGAGAAATGAGAAAAATCTGTTGGTATCGTAACTATCCTGTTTGATTTCTTTTGGTATTGGAAAATGAATGAGAGCGTAAAGAGGCGCCACAAGAGAAAGAGCAATCGTCGCCCAGTAAGCATAGATCTTTTCTCGAAAGAAAGTTCCAGAAAGATCGAACAATTCGACTACTGAACCGATAGCTATAAATCAGAGTAATAATACAGAACCTCCCACGATACCGGACATTATTTTCGTCCAAGACACGAGTGTAAAATAATTGGCGTGTTCTATGGAAGTATCTTTTTTTGTTGAAAATATATTTTTCAGATATGGAGCGAAGAGGATTGCAAATCCGAATCCGAAGAGATGCAAGAGAAAAAACACTATTGCCTTTAAATCGTCCTGACCAGTATAAGGATTCATGAAATAAAACACTACACCATACGTGATTGGCAGGAGGAGAAATAAATAGTTCCATCGGTCGGATTTTCTCGATTCCACATACAATGTAGTTCCCAAAAGAAAGAAAAACGTCGTTGCTAAAGTATAGAGGGTTCTCGGAATCCAACCGGAAAAATCTTCTTTATGAATCACGAAGAAAATGATCGACGTGATGATGATAATCATAACGGTTTCCAGAGGAAATCTCTTCAAGAGTTTTCTGAAAGAATTCTTGATGTCTTCGAATTGAACGAATATTTTCATAAACGGAAGAATAAAGAAATAGAACAATGTCAGAAATATATTTTTCGAATGCATCGAGGACTGTTCGAGCACCTCTGATTTTGAAGCGAGTTCCGCAGAAAGTGAGAAAAGATATATTCTGGTATTATGAGAGTACGAGAATATAAAAAGAATTTTCCGCTACTTTTGTTTTTTTATTTTCTCTCAGAGTAACATCCAGATGTCTTTCTTGAGCGAGCTCATATCTTCCGCAATCGTTTCTATCTTGATGGTTATCGTGTATCCATGTACTGTCATACCTTCTATACTGGAAGTGATTTGTATATCGTCATCTCAGAGTTTTTTCACTTCTTTTTCTATTGTTTTTAGTATTTTACGTAATTCCGTCGTGTCAAAAACTGGAATCTCGCAGGTAAAATCTGCTCGCTTCATAGGCGCCATACTGAGATTCTCCACTGTCTCGGAATTAATGAGTTTATTCGGCATAAAAATAACCGTTCCTTTGCGATCTACGAGGCGTGTATAGGAAAGGGAAATCTGATCAATAGTTCACTCGTATCCTTTTACCTTGATAGTATCACCGATTTTGAAATTGTGACTGAAAATAAGAGAAAGACTCCCGAACAGATTGGCGATAAATTCTTTGCTCGCGAGTGCAAACATGACTCCTCCTATTCCGGCACCGGTTATAAGTGCACTGAGATTCACTCCGAGCGCACCCAGGATGAAGATAATTGCTACTATCCAAACTACGATGGAGATTGCCCAATGAAAAAGAGGAAATACCTTCTTTGCCAGGGCGTTATTACGGATAACAGAAGCGAAACTCTTCGTCAGAACCAGATTCAATGAAATACTCGCAACATAGGCGATAACGATGATCCCAAGAATAGAAAGTCCTTTCTGGATTATCGGCATATATCAGACGATATATGCCTTATAAATCATGGAATCCATGAAAAATGGCAAGGAAGACGCGATAGATATACTGGCGATTATCGCAAGGAAAAATAATCCTGTTGCTATTTTGAGACGCATGAAACGAGAGATGGTAATAAGAAAATATATGTCTCATTTTCGCGAAAAATAACTTTTTTGCAACTCGGATTTGATTTTTTTAAAATTTATATATACTCTCTCTGCTTTTGTAGCCAAAAAAAGTGTCTGAAGCTCGCTAAATAGCGAGCAAGTCATTATCAGAAAAGTTCTTTTCTGATAAGAAAACCGAAGAACTCATCTTGAATGAGTATAAAACTTTCGGGTTGGTAGCTCAGTTGGTTAGAGCAGGGCCCTCTTAAGGCCAAGGTCGAGGGTCCGAGTCCCTCCCAGCCCACCATGTTAAATTTGTAAACGTAAAAATCCCTCTATTTAAGTCAAAAGCTTGATAGAGGGATTTTTCTATGTGCTGTCTTATTAAATTTTTACTGAAAATTTTAAAAATCACTTGAAAATATAGCAAAAAGATATATACTTACGCAGGTAAATTAATAACAACAAGATAATATGAATACCTCCATTCTTATAAGAACTGATGCTAACCTAAAAAAACGTTTTGAGACTCAAGCGAAACGTCAGGGGCTTTCGATGACGTTTCTTCTGAAGAGTTTTATGGAAACGTATTCCGAAAAACCTGAAATCCTTAAAATCGGTTTCGATGAAGAAGCGCTCGATATTTACTGGACTTCCGCGGAAAGCAATAAGTCACTTAAAAAACTCGCTAACACTCTTGAGGCAAAATGATTCTAATTACTCGTTCATTCTTGAAAGAACTTACCTCGTTTGATTCAAACATAAGATTCGAACTTATTACACTGATTTCGAAACATGATCGGTGACTTTCCAAAAATTTTATCCTTCTTAAAGAAGATGGGAGTCTTTTGATTTATAATGGGTATTTGAACGGAAAACGTGTACGCGTTGTAGTTGCGAAAACTAGAAAAGGAACATACATTCCGTTGGAAATCTTTAAGAAAGAGTCGAGAGGTGGGTATAATATCCGTGACAACTACTATTCACCGTGACCGATTGAACGTATGGAACGTGAAATTGCGGGAGATTTGTATGAAACTTGGGAATTAGAACTTTAATCATTTTTCCTTATGCAAAGCCAAAAACTCACACCATCAAAAAATTTGATAATACAGCACTATCCACCATGTTAAATTTGTAAACGCAAAAATCCCTCTATTAAACCGAAAGGTTGGTAGAGGGATTTTTTTGTGTTCTCGTCTCTATTAAAATAGAAAAAGAAAAATGTAATCCCAAAGAGATATAAGTTTTTGACAAATTATTCTTAATATTGTACAGTATGTTTATAAGAAGATATTTTTAATATAAAAAAACATGGAATCACCAATATACGATAGTTTTATCAAGAATGAGGATGCGATTATGCTTCGAAAATCTATCAATGAATATAATCATGCAGAAAAAAAATCGAAAAGAGTTGGGAAGTTTGTAAAACTGACAATATTCTGAATATTGTCACTCGGGCTCAGTGAAGGCATAAATATTTTGAAAGAAAAGAAATCAGAGTATAGTCATATGACATCCCATGAAAGAAAATTCTAAAATAGTGCTTATCATAAAAAAAGTTCTCAATAAAATCCCGTTCGTTTCCGAACGGGATTTTTAAATATTATTCAATTTCGGACTATCAGATAGTCCATATATCCGCTTTATTAAAAAAGAAATATTTTTTTAATAAAATTTTAATGTTTATATGTATAATATAAAACATTTTATTACATATGTAATATTCTTATGCACCCGTTTCATTCAGTAGGAATATGAGTTCAGAAGCATTTTCCGGAACATCGAATTTTTGATGCATGTAAGACTGTAACCACTGATATAGGGAATAAACTCACGGAAATAATGGATATGAGTCAGGCTCCTGATTATTATCTTTGTAATCGCCCGAAACGTCCAAAATTCGATATCGCACAATATGTGAGTTCTCAAAATATTCTTGTTCCTCGTCATTTTTCCGATATAGATGAGGCCTTGGATAGTATCTTAGATAGATCAATCTTGATTTTACGAAGTGAACATCCTCAGGATTACGATGGACGCTCATGAGATCTCCCGAGCTGGGAAATACACAAAAAAGAATGAGAAAAATTTGAAGTGTATTCCGAGGGGCAAAAAACGAGTAATTCTTGAAAAAATATCGATACAATTATGCTATTGTATAGCAGGGAATTAAAAAAAGTATGCACTGACATAGGAATCGATCCAGAGCAGGTATCATACAGTGTTTGGGAATATATTCCAGGAGATAACTATGCTATTGTTGCGGACATGTGAGTTCTCGGAAGATACCATATCTATGAGAAAAAACAGTCCGCAGGAAAACTTTATAAGGTTCTCGACATAGATAAAAATGATAAAATTCCTTCCCTGTATCAAGAACTTATTTCTCAATATGAAAAGGTTCGGAATTTTGAACGATTCGATCCGAAAAATTGTCCGATAATGGAGTTTCAACATTCATGCAATATTCAAAACGAACAGGAAATATATTTCCTACAATATCTTCGAACGAGAAATCAAAATATATGTGATTGGAAATTGGATAGAGAAATGGAATTATGAGAAATCAAAGCTCGATTTGTTCGAGGAGTAACTCCACCGGAAGGTATTATTATGCCATTTGATACGGAACAACTTCGTTTCGATGTAAGCTTGAATGAGTTTTGTCAATATCCTCAGAAACATAACGAGTGATACGTCCTTTCATCGAATACAGCAAGTCTTTCAAGGAATAATAATACACTCAATGCTTCTATAGAATCTCTCGTACAAGGATATAAAGCTATTTGTATGGTTATAGATAGAGCTACCGAAGCGGTTGCTCAAGGGGATATCTGGAAGATTTTACAAGATCATACCGGCAGATCATTTATTCACAAACCAGAGATATCACTCGCTATCAATCATGATGATGGAAAAATTTTATTTCCTTGATTAAATAGAATCAAAGAACATGCGTATATACGAGTTGTTTCGGATGGGGATAATGCCTTCTTAAAAAGAGTCGATTTAATGATATAGTCATTATTTACCGGAGAATATTTTACAAAATGTGATTTATTCATAATATAGCCAATATCCTCATTTTTTCATATATGCATATATCCATCATAGATGATGAAAAACTTCTCGCAAATAAGATTCTTAAGAAATTGCAGAATAATGGTTTTGCAGCGAGCGCTTTCCATGGATACGAAGATTTCATGCTTCGCGGAGATGCTAGTTCTGATCTCTATATAATCGATATTACCCTTGGGGACGGAATGGGATTTGATATAATTGATTGGCTTAGAAAGAATCAGCACTCTCGTGTACCGATCATCATAATTTCCGGTTATAGCGACAGTCAAAATATTATTTACGGGCTCGATATCGGCGCCGACGATTACCTTACGAAGCCATTTATGCCAGATGTTCTCATTGCACGAGTGCGAGCCATTCTCCGACGTCCGTACAATCTCAATGATGAGTCAATTATAGAATACAAAGATATCACTTTCAATATCGCTACGAAAGAGACGAAAATTCGTGGAAAATTAGCATTTCTCACAAAAAACGAGAACCTTATCGTTGAAGCGTTTCTTTCTCACCAAAATAAAGTAATAACGAGAGAGAAACTTATAACGAACGTCTGGGGCGGACATCGTCTTTCCGATATTTCTGACAATACCATTAACGTTACTTTGTCAAATACCCGCAGGAAACTTGCAGGAAACTTTATGCCGAAAACAATCTATAATCAAGGATATATCCTTGAATAAGAATCCATACAAAATAAACACCATTTCATTGGAAATGGTGTTTATTTTTCTGAAAAGATATAGCCTTCTCATCGGACATTTCGAATCCAGGTGTCGATTCAGAAAGGGGAGAGTGACTGCTTGAGTCTTAGAATATTTACTCGCGGATTCCTTTCCTCGGTTAGATCTGTATCGCCCCATATTTTCTCTACGAGAAAGGATTCTCTCAGAAGTTTCTCTGGTTGAGCAAAGAAAATAGAAAGAATATATTTATTGTTTTTCGTAAGCGGAATAAGCGTATTATTCAAATAGAATTCATTTCTATGGAGATCATATTTGAGATTTTTATAAAAATGGAACGATCCGGTAGAAACGATATTCGAAAGATAATAATTTTTAAACCAATTAATAATACGAAGTTCCAATTCTTTAAGTCGAATTGGCTTGATGATATAATCGCTCGCACCATATTCAAAAGCAAGACGGAGACGATCCATATCGCTGAATCCACTGATTACTACGATAGGTATCTTTACGCGCTTTTCTCGAATAAGACGGATTATTTTATATCCGCAGAGTTCTGTAGTGTTCTTGTCGGAGAGTTTAAGATCAGTCAGAACGATGTCATATGACGCTACGCTTGAAAGTTCTTCCAGAAATTCCAAAAAAGAATGAATGATTTTTACTCGATTCGAAATCACTTTTGCCTGGAAAATTTCTCCTATTTTTCTTGCTAAGAATACATCATCTTCAATGATGAGTATGTTCATATGATTGGTTTATAGTAACTAATGCACAGGAATCTTTATGGCAAATTGTGCTCAAGAGAGATTTTCCGATGTTAACGCGGTTATTTCACCACCATGCATATCGACGATTTTCTTACAGAGATAGAGTCACATTCCAAGTCAGGCAGATCATGAATTTCATATCGAATACTTTTCGAACAATCTTTTTATATCGATTCATTCAAATCATTTCCCATTATCCTCGATCGATATATGAAGCCCCCCATTTTTCTTATATGCTTTCAATATAATCGTTGGATCTTTGGGATTGGCGAATTTTACTGCATTGTTCAATAGATTCGTGATAACCTGTTGGAACTGTATTTTGTCTATCTCAACGAATCACATTTTGCTATCAATCTGATTAATGAACTGGATATGTTCATACATTCGAGAGTATATATCAAATTCCGTCTCAAGTAAATAGGATATTCGGACTTTTTCCTTAAAAAGAGTGACATTATGCGTGTCGAAATATTGCACTGAAAATATTTTCGAGATAAGTTCCCCAGTTTTTATGAGCTGTGCACTTAATCATTTCAGCTCGTTCCCAATCTCTTCCTGAGATATAGTTTTTTGTTCCAAATCATCAATTGTAAAACTTAATCAGGTTGTGTAGAAAAGAATTACGAGTAAAATACGCAAGTCCAGTCGCGAATTTTAACTTCATAATCCTTTTCCAGTATGCACAGCCTAACGAAGATTACTCCTTTCATCAGAA
>Ga0210050_1001253_pt1 | contig 28320 bp, 7 predicted proteins | sample CryGey132114_all_FD_185463 | JGI IMG/M metagenome (GOLD analysis project Ga0210050, IMG submission 185463) | Groundwater microbial communities from aquifer - Crystal Geyser CG22_combo_CG10-13_8/21/14_all (SPAdes) (version 2) | ecosystem: Environmental > Aquatic > Deep subsurface > Groundwater ... | reverse complement strand
CCGTTAACGTTACCGTGTTTGCTCCTACATTGTCACAGGTGAAGCTGGTGTTGTCCAGGCTCAGTGTGAATGCACAGTTGTCGAAAGTGCCATTGTCCACACTTGCAGTGGTGATGCTGGCCGCTCCGTTTTCATCCAAGAATACTTCTATGTCCTTGGTGATCACTGTTGGTGCGATCACATCGATTACTGTTACTTGTGCAGTGCTTGAGCTTACGTTGCCGTTAACATCGGTTACCGTCAAGGTTACCGTGTTCGCGCCTGTATTGCTACAGTCGAATGACGTGATGTCCAAAGCATAGCTCGCTATTCCACAGGCATCGTTCGAACCATTGTCGATCATTCCTGTAGTGATACTTGCTGATCCGTTGGCATCCAACTCTACTGTGATATCCTGAGTGATTACTTCGGCTGCAATGACATCTCTAACGGTTACTTGAGCTGTGTTTGAGCTTACGTTGCCGTTGTTGTCGGTCACTGTAAGTGTTACAGTGTTCGCTCCAACATTGGTACAATCGAAAGTTGTTTTGTCCAAGCTGTAGCTTGCAATTCCACAGGCATCATTGCTTCCATTGTCGATGTCTCCCGTTGTGATTGAGGCATTGCCGTTCACGTCAAGGTCGATCGTAATGTCTGTTGTGATTACTTCTGCTGCAATTACATCCCTAACTGTTACTTGAGCTGTGTTTGAGCGTACGTTGCCGTTGTTGTCTGTTACTGTTAAAGTCACAGTGTTTGCCCCAACATTGGTACAATCGAAAGTTGTTTTGTCCAAGCTGTAGCTCGCAATTCCGCAGGCATCATTGCTTCCATTGTCAATATCTCCCGTTGTGATTGAGGCATTGCCGTTCACGTCAAGGTCGATCGTAATGTCTGTTGTGATTACTTCTGCTGCAATTACATCCCTTACTGTTACTTGCGCTGTGTTTGAGCTTACGTTGCCGTTGTTGTCGGTCACTGTTAAGATTACAGTATTTGCGCCAACATTCGAGCAATCGAAAGTTGTTTTGTCCAAGCTGTAGCTTGCAATTCCGCAGGCATCATTAGATCCATTGTCAATATCTCCCGTTGTGATTGAGGCATTGCCGTTCACGTCAAGGTCGATCGTAATGTCAGTCGTGATTACTTCGGCTGCAATTACATCTCTAACGGTTACTTGTGCTGTGTTGCTTGATACATTTCCGTTGTTGTCAGTTACTGTAAGGGTTACAGTGTTTGCCCCAACATTGCTGCAATCGAAAGTCGTTTTGTCCAAGCTGTAGCTTGCAATTCCGCAGGCATCATTGCTTCCATTGTCGATGTCGCCTGTTGTGATTGAGGCATTGCCGTTCACGTCAAGTTCGATCGTAATGTCTGTTGTGATTACCTCTGCTGCAATTACATCCCTTACTGTTACTACTGCAGATTCAGAAGCACTATTGCCATGAATATCAGTTACTGTCAAAGTCACTGTGTTCGCTCCAACGTTTGAACAGGTAAAGGACGTTTTATCCAATTGAATATTAGCAACCCCGCAATTATCTCCAGAACCTGCATTGATATCTGCTACTGTGATGCTCGCATTACCATTGACATCCAAGTCAACGGTAAAGTCTTGTGTAATCACAATCGGTGCTTCTGTATCATTAACAGTTACTGTAAACGATTTAACCGAAGTACCTACTGGGTTGACAGCAGTAGCGGTAACTGTGGTTGTGCCTACCGCGAAGAAACTACCTGGTTGAATATCATAGGTGATAGTCGAACTTGGTATTGCGGTTGTTTCCGTTGCTAAATAGTTAACAACAGCTCCACACACTCCCGCATCTGTACTTACCGTAATGTCAGCAGGTACTACAATCTGAGGAGGAAGTCCTGTTACGATAACATTGAATGAAGCTGAAGCCGTTAGGCCAGAAGCATCAGTGGCAGTATAAGTAACAACTGTGGTTCCAATTGGGAAGGTTGCTCCATCCGCTAATCCAGCTGTTAATGCTGTTGTCACCGAACAATTATCTGTTCCAACAGGGGCAGTATAATTGACCACCGCTCCTGACGCACTCGTAGCAAATACATTTATATCTGCTGGGGCTGTGATGACTGGGGCAATGTTATCGATTACAGTCACTTCAAAGGTTGCCGTGGCCGTATTTCCAGAAGGATCCGTTGCAGTTGCGGTCACAGTAGTTGTACCGACTGGGAAAAAGCTTCCCGGTGCGTGGCTATAGGTCACAACAGAAGAACAATTGTCCTCCGAATCGACATTAAACTCCACAACTGCTCCGCAATTTCCTAAATCTGTATTGACTGTGATGTCAGGAGCACCAACTCCAGAACCAATCACTATACCCTCTCCTGGTATTGGATTGATCACCGACCTGTTGATGGTAATATTTGAACCATCATAGGTGAGGTTCATATATCCAAATCTATTTGATGCGGTTCTGAAAGCTACATTATGGGTTCCGACAGGCAAATTGCTGATGATTCCCCAACCTGTTGAACCTGTAGAAGTATTCACAATGTCACCTTCTGCGAAAGTCATCGCGGTAGAGAATGTTCCGCTTGAATTAATATTGAATAGCCCTTCGAAAGTAGCGGCTCCAGAATAATTCCCAGAAGAGTTACCAAAACACTTTAGCCCACCACTGTTGAACCAGCCCAAAGTCCCGAAAGCACTTGGATTTGCCGTCAAAGGACTCCTTGTTTGGTCTGCAGAATTAAATACTCCATCTCCCGATGGATCGACAAACACTATAGATTCGCCTGCTCCACCGATCTCCGGAGCTTCATCATCAACTACATTAACAGTGAAGCTACCTATTGAAACGCCTACAGCGTTTGTTGCTGTTGCCGTAACGGTTGTGGTGCCCACAGGGAAATAGGTTCCTGGCTGTAGGTCATAAGTAATCGTTGATGCGGGAATACCCGTAGCATCCGTAGCTGCGAAGTTCACGATTGCTCCACACTGGTCTGTATCATTACTAACGGTAATGTTAGCAGGTACTACAATCTCTGGTGCAAGACCTGATACTTCCACATTAAAGGATGCTGAGGCTGTATTGCCCGAACCATCTGTGGCAGTATATGTTACCGTAGTTGTGCCGATTGGGAATGTTGCTCCAGAGCCGAAGCCCGCGGTTAAAACTGTGGTTACGTCACAGGCATCAGTTCCTACTGGCACTGAATAATTAACCACCGCTCCTGCTGCACTTGTAGCAAATACACTGATGTTAGCTGGTGCAGTAATGACTGGGGCATCTTGGTCAATTTTAAGTTCGCACTCGCAGTCTACGGAAGCGTTCGCACTTGTTCCAACACCTTGACCACCGTTAGCTGATATTGGCACACCGTTGGCATCAACCGATGCGATTAATCTTCCTTCTGCATTGATTGCTGCAAGACCTAAGCCCAAAGCACCTTCCACTGCGTCTACACAACCATCATTATCTGAATCTAAATCCAAATTGTTGGTGATGCCATCTTCGTCAAAATCACAAAGCGAGAAGAAGTCTGCACCGAACGCGAAATTCACATACGTTTCATCATTTAGATAGTCGAAATTCAACTCACTAAATGTTCCATTAAACCTTAAAACAATATTTCCTTCTTTTCCAGTGACAACCCTGCCATTTACAGAAGTGGTTCCTGTCTCAATCCAAAGCACATCAAAATCATTCTCAAATTCAATATTCACAGTTGGCCCACCGCCAATTGAAGCAAATACCAAAACAGGATTGGTCATTGGTTGGTCAAACGTCAATGTATTCTGAGAGGCCAAATCGTTTCTAATGGAGGTTTGGTTAGGAATAGCAAATTCAGCTGGGAATTTATTGATACCGAATAAGTCACCTGTAGTCCTAAAATTCACATTTGAAGAATAGGTATATCCGATTCCATTAATAGTACCTCTTGCACTCGTGGCTAGTCCATTTACTGGATTTTGAAGAGCAGGTCCATCTGACCAGAAGAATGCTGAGGAAGAGCATTCAATTGTATCTAAGATTCCATCATTGTCATCGTCAAGATCGCAAGGGTTTGCGAAGCCATCTCCATCAGTATCAACACCAGTAACTGTAACATTGGCATTGGCCGAAGAAGTATTTCCAGCAGCATCTGTAGCAGTCAAAATTACTTGAACAGTAGTTCCAAAGTCAGAGCAAGCGAATGTTGTTTGGTTTAAGCTCAAACTCACTGATCCAGAATTATCGGATGATCCGTTGTCCACATCGGCAGTACTAACACTTGCATTTCCGTTATCATCCAATGTCACTGTGACATCTTTTGCCTGTGCAATTGGGTCAACACTATCGACCACAGTTACTGTCCTTGATGCTATAGTTTCGTTGCCACTTGCGTCAGTTGAAGTGAACGTTACTGTGTAAGAACCCAGCGCATTTACATCAACATTACTCGTTGTTACTAAAGTAGCTGAACAATTGTCTGTAGTAGTTGCACCTGCATCAACATAAGAAGTGTAAGCCTCATGAGTAAGACTGGCATTACCATTCAGGGCAATTGCTGGTGCAATCAGGTCAACAACGGTAACCGTAGCAGTTCCAGAAGCTGTAATTCCAGATGCGGAAGTAGCAGTTAAGGTTACTACATTTTGACCAATATTTGAACAGGTAAATGATGTGATATCTAGAGATAGATCTCCACCTGCAAGCACAGAACCATTATCTACCTCTGAAGGGGTTAGTGTATAGTTTCCGTTTTGATCAAGTTCAACAGTTACGTTTTTTGTATTCACCACAAGGTCAATCACATTAACAGTTCTGGTGATCTCAGCCGACTCATTTCCTGAGCCATCTGTCGCTTTGTAGGTTAAGGTATAAGAACCCGCTGCATTGACATTGACACTTCCACTGGTTTCTACCGTAGCTGAACAATTATCATTCGCTGTTGCACCTGCATCATTAAAAGTTGATCCAGTCACTAATTGGACTACTTGATCGCCATTAAGCGTTACAGTTGGTGCTAGATTATCTAATACTACAACAACTCCAACAGCAGATGCAGAATTTCCAGCAGCATCTGTGCCTGTCAGAAGTACTTCAATACCTCCTCCACCTGCATACGCATTACCATCAGAAATTTGAGTTCTATCGTTGATAGTACCGAAATCAGAAGTCCAAATTACTTCACCATCAAAGAAAGCATTATAAGCCGTTCTTGTTGTAGCAATTGAACTCAGGTAATTACCGTTCATATCTAACTCATGAATCGTATTCCAATTGTTTGGTCTTGAACTCCAATTTTCAGTTTGTCCAGCTAAATAAAATCTCTCATTGGCTACAACAAGACCTCCATACATGTAGATTCGACCAGGAAGATTTATAGCCCTTACAAATTGACCTGTAGCCTTATCTAAAACTTCGATCTGATTATGATAATAACTTGTTACATATACAAAGTCTGCATCGGTAGAGATACCTGATGCTTCTCTCCCACTAGGTGATACATACCTCCATATTTCCTGACCAGATGTATTTCTTTTAGAGAAGAATCTACTAGACCAATGAGAAGTATAATACTCTGTCTCGCTATCTTGATCGATCCAAAGCTGCATCATAAGGTTAGCACCAGAATTGAAAGTACCTAAGACAGCTCCATTTTGGTCGATTCTATATACCGTTGTACCACTCCATTGTGGCATCCAAAATTCACCATTATTCGGATTATAACCCGCGCCAACACTGTAGTTGTTTAAGTTAGCAGTACCAAGACCCGTCATGTTAATTGGGGTGGCACCAGCATTACCATTTAAATCATCGCAAGTAAATGTGCTTACGTCAAGTGTGAATGTCAATGCACCGTTGCCATTATCAGTAGAACCGTTGTTTAGGCTTGCTGGATCAACTGATACTTGTCCATTTTCATCCAATTCAACCGTTACTCTGCCTGCATTTACAACTGGCGGAGTAGCGTCAAGTACTGTTACTTCTCTAGTTATTGTAGTTGATCTATTGCCACTTCCATCCACCGCTGTGTACGAAACAGTATATACTCCTGGAGTACTCAAATCAAGATTTGAAGACACCTCTATTGTGGTTGAGCAATTGTCCTCGGCTGTTGCACCTGGATCATTGAACTGAGTATCGGAATCCACTGTAATTTGTGCAGCACCATTAAGTGAAATCGTTGGAGCTTGGGTGTCAGGATTGATTGTTACTGAACCTGAAGCAGAACAGCCAAATAAATCAATTACTTCTACCGTATAAACGCCAGGCCCATCAGGGAAAAACTCACGCAAAGTAGCATTGGCTACAGAGGCTCCATTTTTATACCACTGATAAATAGAAGATTGAGTAGCCAATAAAGACTCTCCAGGGCAATAAGCTTCTGTTCTACCTGTAATTTCTACAACAGGATTATTGTTAACTGTAACTTCAGTTGCGAGTGAGGTACCAGAACAACCACCAGCATTTGTAACTGCCACTGTATAAGCTCCACTAATTGTTGCCGTATAGTTTTGGCTTGTTGCACCATCAATAGGCTGTCCATTATTAAACCATTGGTATGAATCACCAACATTGGCGGTTAAAGGAATGGTTTCGCCTTGGCAAACTGTTGTTTGACCCGCTACAATAATGGCAGCAGGCTGAACATTCACTATTGCTTGAGCTGTTGAAACATTTCCTGCATTATCTGTAACTGTTAAGGTTACTTGGTTTTCTCCTATGTCTGCACAAGTGAAAACTGTTTGTGAAAGTACGATTGAATCGATACCACAAGCATCTGAAGAACCATTGTTCACTTGAGCCGCGGTGACTGTAACTGTTCCGTTAGGAGTCAAAGCTACCACCACATCTTGAGCAATTGCGTTTGGCGCAGTATCGTCATTCTGTGAACTGGTATTTCTATGGAAAAGAATTCGATTAGAACTAATTCCAGAAGTGGCAATATCAGGTACGTAGTCACCATCTAAATCCCCAATCACAATCCCTGAAACTTCTGCTTGCCAGCTAGAAGTGTAATCAATTCTTGTTGCAAAAGTGGGTGCACCTTCGCTAGAAGTTGTGTTTTTGTAAACTGAAAAAACATTTTGACCTAAAGACTTGGTCACGATATCCGGATAACCATCGCCATCCACATCGCCAACGCCAATTCGGTAATTGGCTGTAGGAGCGTCTAAATTCACTGTAGGTGCGAATTGGATATTGCCTACAGTTGAAATATTTCTCCAAATGGCCACATTAGTTGCACCTTGATAGTTACATGAGGTAAAATCTATTTTTCCATCCTTATCAAAATCAGCGATTTGCGCTCTGTAAGGATAAGTACCAGTGCCATCATTAGGATTAGAATCAGAAGCCCAGTATTCTGGTGCCTCAGAAGAAGGAGTCATGCTACCAACAGCAGTCGTGTTTCGGATTGACACTGCTCGGTTGGCAGGGCCTTGAGAGGCGATAAAGTCTGTTTTACCATCTCCATCAATATCCGCTACCTGGATACCAGTACAACGAGTACCGACATTACCCAGTGATTGTCTTGGTCCAAAACTGATATTTCCAACACCTGAACTCGTATTGAAGGCTACCCATACGATATTTCCATCTTCACCAACAATATCGATTTTACCGTCATTGTTAAAATCACCCGCAGCAATTTGATAACTACTCACTCTAGGAATGGCCAAAGAAGCAGCCATGCTCACGTTACCAAGTGTACTCGTATTTCTTGTTACTTGATAAGTAGACAGTAAATCTTTATATCCATCACCATCAAAATCAGCAGCATAAATACTTTGTCCTCCTGCATTACTGTTAAGTGCTGTAAAATTCAGTACACCAGGAGTTGAATTATTAATGGCGATTGTTAAACCACCACCATTGCCTGATGATACCACTTCTGGCTTACCATCAAGGTCCAAATCCTGAGATAGCATATTATATGCTCCATACACACCTGGTAAATCAAAAGACCTATTGTTATAGGTTTGATTATCCAAAGGAGTCGGACAAAAGATTCCATTAAAGGATACTTTAGAGTAAGCGGTTCGGTCACATTGGTTGGTTACTGAAATTGGCGCTGTAGAAGCACCAACTGGCACAATCACTTCGAGTGTACCAAAGGTGGCAGAAATCACCTCGGCTTTGGTAGAACCAAAATAGACTACGTTATTCTGAATATTGTTAGAATCAAAGTTAGCTCCGAAAATAGTTACCAAACTACCTATAAAGCCTGTATTAGGCTCGAAACTATTGATTACCGGTACGTTAGTACAGGTCTGAGCATTCGATTGTATACCTACAGAAAAGAATACAATGACCGTGAGTATTGTGGATAATAACTTTCTCATGATCCTGTAGTATAGGTGATTGCGATTTTCATCGTGGCGGCTTCAATTCCCGCAGGAACCGGAAACCTCAAATAGGCATGATCATCTGAGTTGCAAGAGGCGATGAACATATCGCCAAGTTTGGTTGAAAATAAAGGGATTTCAACATCCGCCTTATTTCCTGAAGCATCAGAAATTGCAAGCTTAAAACCCACTTTGGCATGAGCACCACCCTCGTTGAACGCGTTCATAAGAACAACGGGTTTAGCTACAGGATTGCACTTAACAACAGCATACATTACATCGAAATGGAATGCTGCTTCTTCTAAGGGAGTCCAATTCTGGATGAATTCTGGTTCTGTTTGAGCGAAAAGCCCAGACGGCAGAAACATAATTAAAGAGAGCATAATCAGTCTTTTCGTTTGCCTTTGGATTTGGCTGAAAAGAAAATTGCGCTTGGTTTTTAAACCTAGCTTCAGTAAGGTTATCATCATACAATATGTTTTGGTTGTCTTTGTGCCTGAAGCATAAAATTTATACTCCTAGACTCTATAAAGGTCAACAAAACTCAGATGATAACTTCCTACCCTATAGGGGTAGTTTTTACGTAAAAAAGTATTTGTACAGCAGATTATTGAATTTCAATAGATTATCGAGCGATACCGTCCGACACTCCTTTCATCTTTGACAGAAGTTCGATGCGGCTATTGATTCCTAGTTTTAAATAAAGATTTTTGACGTGAAATTTGACTGTATCTTTCGAAACAAAGAGCTTATTGGCAATATCAGCATTAGTCATTTGATCTTTCAAACAGCGCAAAACGTCAATTTCCCTTTCGGACAAAACCAAGGATTCTAAAAATGACTCAAACTGGCCTTCGCTTACGGTATTGCTGTGCATCATGGTCATTTCTATGGCCACCAAAATATCCTCGGGAGTAAAAGGCTTTACCAAATAAGCACCGGGTTTAGCTACTTTGGCTACCTGAACAGTATCGTAATCAGAATAAGAGGTCAAAAAGAAAAAGGGCTTCCCTAATTTGCTGCACTCCTTGCCCAAAATGATCCCATTATGAAGCCCAGCTAGGTTAACATCCAGTATGGCTAAATCAAATTGCTGTCTGGTAATTTGACACATCCCCTCTTCAAAATCATTGGCCATAGCCGAGCATTGGTGCCCCATATCAATCAGCATTTGCCTAAGCGTTTCCGAGATAATCAACTCGTCCTCCACAATCAAAATCTTCAAAACGGGCATATTCATTGGGTCAATCTAGTGCGAAGCGCTTACTTAAAAAAAAGTAAAAGCGGGAATTTTTGATCTTTGAAATTCAGTCCTATTTGTCAATATCATAATCATAAAAAAACCTTCTATATTTAGTTTTTGCTCATTCAATGAAACGCATCAGCTTTGTTATTTTAGGTTTGACCACATGCCTTTATGGCTTATTTGCCCAGAGCAACAGCCCCCTAAAACCAGTAACTGGTCCTGAGACTTTGCTCAATGAGTTAGCCGTTTCTTTGAATAAAGTTCCGCTGGATTCTCAAAAGATATTTTCACTTTACAGCGATGCGGCCCAAAGATTGGTAAATCGTGGAAATTATGTCGAAGCAGATTCTCTTTTCGAAATAGCCGTTCAACTCATTGATCATGAGCCCAATTCTTTAAAAATAATGGAAATGAAAATTGCGATGTCTTCCATGCTTAAGGATGTAGGCAAATTCAACCAAGCCCTAAAAACGCTTTTAGAAGTGTATGACTATTATACTTTGACAAAAAACAGCAATGGACAATTATGGGCATCGGCTTACCTAGTAGAGTTTTATAGATATACTTCGAACCCTGAACTATGCCGCAAATTCATTACTTCTGGCGAGGAAATAATCGCCTCTAATCCTGATATAGACTTATCCGCCAAGGCTTATCTGCTTTGCCGAAAAGCTTCATACTATAGAGAATTCATCGATATCAACGACAGTACCAAGCATCATCTTCAAATAGCTCTAAAAGCGGCAAATGAGGCCGATAACAAATATATTATGGCCCTAAACCAAAACGAATATGGCCGATTGATATCGCGTACAAATCCAGAAAATGCCGAAAATGTTCTCTACTATTTGACAGCGGCTCGGGACAATATGTTGGCGGATGAGAGGTTTCGGAATTATAGTACCGTACTCCAAAGTATTGCCCTTTATTATGTACGAAATGGAAACCCAGCATTGGCCCTTAAACCCACACTTGAAGCCATTGACCTAGGAGAAAAAAATGACTGGCGAGGAACCATGGACGATGCTTACCGACTGGCAGGTGAAGTTTATTTTGAACTAGGGCAGTTTAAACAGAGCGCAACTTATATGAACAAAGCGCTGGCTGCAAGTTATATTAGACTGAGAGAATCACATTCCATTGAAGTAAATGAACTTACGGCAAGCTTAGAAAAAAACATTGCCGAACAAAAACTCGCAGAGTTGAGGACCGCCACCCAAATTGCAGAAGAACGAGCACTGACCAATAGAAAAGCCTTAATTGCCACCGTGATTATATCTTTCCTGTCTATAATAATCGCCATCACCAGTGCTTTCCTCTATTTAAGATTCAAGAAAAAGAATGCATTGCTAAGGTCTCAGCAAGAGATCATTAAAAATACAAACTCCAAGCTTACCGATGCGATAGAACAGAAGAATGTACTTTATAAAGAATTAAACCATAGAGTTAAAAACAACCTTACCATTTTATCGGGCCTGATTTATTTGCAAGAAAGTGGGGAGACAAATGAGCAACAAATCAATCTTTATAAGACACTGAGAGAAAGGATTCAGTCAATGGCGATTGTACACCAAAATCTTTATGAGCACAATGAAGCCCTGAAAATTGATTTTCAAGCGTATCTACGACAGCTCATCCCCAATATTGCAGCGGCTTTCAGCAATGGTGTCAAAACATCAACAGAGATTGATTGCGATGATTTGATCATTGAAATGGAAGAGGCTATACCCTTGGCGATGATCATCAATGAAATCATTACCAACTCATTCAAGCATGCTTTTCGCCCAGGAATGGTAGGTAAAATACATTTGTGGTCCGAAACCACCAATGGAAAGAGATTTCTCCATTATCGAGACAATGGGCCTGGAATGTCAATAAACCATGAGTATACGAACGCCCAGTCATTAGGCATGAGATTGGTTAATCTGATGATTTTACAATTAAAAGCTTCACTCAAATACGAAGGTGACCAAGCAGGGGCTTATTTTCGAATTGAGCTAAGGTAAATATCGGAGCACGGAGTGCAGAGACTCCTAAAAAGCCTTGATAGAATCAATAATTGATGAGCTTCAGATCATTAGAAAGATAAAGTCAGACCGCCTGCCACTTGTCAGCCAATAACGACCTGCATTAAACCCCTGCCAAATACTCGTGCACAAACTTAATGGCCATAGCTCCTTCTCCAACGGCCGAGGCCACGCGGTTCATCGCCCCAGAGCGCACATCGCCAGCGGCAAAAATCCCAGGTGTACTGGTTTCCAGCAAAGAGGGTTCACGCTGTACTTTCCATAGTTTTTTATGTTCCTCTTTCTTGGCTAACAATGGCCCAGTTGTATAATGGAGTTAGAATGCTATTATGAACAAAAATAAACCCCTGATGATTTCTCAACAGGGGTTACTCTCACCTAAACACTGGAGTTAGGATGATTATTAATAACCATCAACTTCAGATTTCTTAATTAGATAATCACCTAATAGGTATAGCTGTGCTTACCTTTTAATGATTATTTTTTTGGTTTTGACACCTTGTTCCGTCCTCAAAGTGACGATGTAAACTCCCTCGCTATATCCACTCACATCTACAGCAACTTGTCTCTCTCTTACATTCGTTTTCAAGTATTTAGAATCACCTTTCAATGAAGTAATTGATAGTTCAGCTGGAAGCCCTTGGAGATCAGAAAGGTCAATGAATAATCTATCCGATGCAGGATTTGGGAAAACAATGATTTCGGTCTGATCAAACCATCCATTATCAATGCTCGTCACTATGGTTCCTGTTGCGGCAATTGATATTTTCTCTGGCCCAGTATTGGTGGTTATATTAATATCTCCACTATAGATTTTAGCTTCAATCGGAGTAAAATTCAACAGTAATACTTGGCTGCTTAAAGGAGCTATAGTTGTTGAACTTAGTATCCCCAGGAATCCTTCAGGATATATAATTTGAGAAATCACCAACTCATCTTCGCCATCATTTTTTAATGTAATGGTGATGTTACTGCTTGAGCCAATTTCAGTATCTGGGATTGAAAGATCACCTTCTGCGACAAAAATAGTCTCTACAATATTCGAAACCGAAATATTGAATTGCTGTTCAAAGCTCCCTCCTTCTCCGTCATCTGTTTTCAACCTTAGACTGAAAGATGATTTGTTTTCGAAGTTGAAAGAAGCCGTAGTCTTTAATACAGCACCTTCTACCCTGAAGTTGGCATTATCAGCATCCCCTACTCCCGCAATTAGCTCATAAGTATGAGTATCGCTCACGTCTTGGTCCGTTGAGATTAAGTTTCCAATCGTGGCACCAATACTCTCATTTTCAGCAATAACTAGGTTATCCAGCGTCAGAGAAGTCGGATTATCGTTGGCATCGGCCACTGAAATTGCGAATTGTTTTTCTAGAGAAAGGCCACCCGCATCCTCAGTTTTCAATCTGATCGAATAACTATTTCTATTCTCAAAATCGAAAACCTCATTTGCCACTAGGGCTCCATTCACAATTTTAAAACTAGCATTATCAACATCGCCATCACCAGCCACAAGTGAATAAATATGTGTATCATTCACATCTGGATCAATGCTAGCAATCGTAGAAATCACTTCCCCTACCGCTGAATTCTCAATAATTAAATTAGCCGATAAAGTAATATCCGTAGTAATCTCATTGACGTTGTTCACAGTAACATTAAGTACCTTCTCAAACACGCCTTCGAAGCCATCATTTGTCCGTACCCTAATGCTGTAGCTGGATTTCGATTCAAAATCAAATTCTTGAGCAGCTATTAGAACGTCACCTTCAATACTGAATGCGTTGTTATCCGTACTGCCATTACCTGATACTAGAGAGTAAGTAAATGAGGTATTGTTAGGATCAGGATCAATACTTGCCATTGTGATTAATGATGCACCAATACTTAAGTTTTCATCAAACCCATTAGAAGATGTTGAGATATCGGTAGGCGCATCATTCACATTTACAACTTCAATAGTGAATACATCAGTGGCAGCTGCTCCTGAAGGATCAGTTGCAGTTAATGTCACCTCTACTATTCCTACATCTCCATTTCCTGGTGTACCACTGAAGGTTCTTGTAGCAGGGTCAAAAGTCAGCCAAGCTGCCGCATAGCTTACTGAGTAGGTTAACACATCGCCATCCACATCCACAATATTTGAAGAAGGCAAAGTTCTACTAAACAGAGCATCCTCTTGAATTTGTAAATCATCAAATTCACTCTCTAACGTTGGAGCGTCATTAATTGGATTTACCTTGATTTTGAAGCTGGCGAAGTTGGACTTTCCATCCAATGAAGCAATGATCGTCATTTGATCTTCGCCATTAAAGTTAGAAGCCGAACTAATTTCAAGCCTATTTCCTTCTATCGTGCCTTCTATAAAGCCGCTACCTGTTGCAGAATAAATAAAGTTGGCTTCTAAACCATTGGTGCTTCTAAAGATATTGGATAGATCAATATTTGACGTCCCAAAATCTTCGTCCAAAATAAGTTCCGGTAAAGCTCCAGAAATTGTAATGTCCGAACTTACCGCTTCTGACAAAATATACAATTCTTGTGAAGTCGAGAATTCACCATCACTTACATTGACAGTAGTAAATTCTCCACCAAGCGCTCCCACAATTGGCGTAATGCTTAAGACATTAGCATTGACTGTGAGTTGTGCATTACTCGCTCCATTGACCGAATAAATTAAGTCCTTAGCATCAGTCTCAGGATCACTGAAATATTGAGCTAAATCCAATTTTATAGTAGGAAGTCCTTCAACGATAGTCTGTGACGGGAAATTTCTATCAACCACTGGGCTATCATTAATAGGCAAAACGTTGAGTTTAAATACCTCAATATCCGATATGGAAGTACTTGTTCCTAAAGCGTCATCTGCGGTTACTTCAATGTTCAATTCACCTGTAAAATTAGTGTTAGGCGCAACGAACAATGTATCACCAATTACTTCTAAAGTTGCGCCAGATGTACTAAGTAATTTTGCATTGAATCCAAATAATGATGACGGCTGATCTGAGTCAGTAGCATTCAATCGAATCTTAAATGCTGTATCCTCATTGATTTGCTGATCATTAATCGTACTCATTATAGGCCTGTCATTTACTGACACCACATTTAATCCGAACTCTTTAAACACAGTTTGATTTTCAGGAATGTCATCTACTTTAGCCTCAAGTTTCAATGTTACATTTCCGTAAAAATTAAACTTAGGTATTGCCCGAATGGCACCATTTACAATACTGACACTTACACTATCAGGATTCGATGAAGTAACTCTAATATCAACTTCCGAATCAGGATCATTGATATTAAAGACAATATCAATTGGAGTGTCTTCAAGTGTTTCAGCATTTTCTAAGTCTCCAATTACAGGCGCATCTGGTACATCTAAAACATTAATTTTAGCAACCGTTTTTAGTTTTTGAGCGTAATTTGGATGGATCAAAGAAAACTCTAATGAATCTAATACACCCTTCTCTGAAGTACCAGAATACAACACTCTCCATTGAGCTACTGAATCTGATTGTTGAATAATTTTAGGGGTTCCAATTTGGCCAAACATTGCGCCTTTACTTATTTCAAGGCTCGCCTTCTTCATATCAAAGGCTCCTATTCTGAGTGCATATAAATCTACTGAAACCGTATCGTTTTCGTAAGTTGAGTACTCACCTGATAATGCAACGATTCCATCTTCTGGCTCTGTTTCAAATGCCTCTGAGCCTCCCCTATTAGGATCCATATAAACTTGATATACACCAACCTGTCTTAAATTATTATCGCTTGTAACAGTGACTCGAACGGGATTCCAACCTCTCTCTCTACTTATAGGTTGAAAAACTTCTCCGGAAATATCACTAGCTATTGTGAAACCTCCACTAGTGAGATCCTTTAAGTCCTCCTTCTTAACAACTTCGTCCCTTAATCTAAAATACCGTCTAAATCGATTGGAATAATAATCCAAAATTACCGTGTATTCGGCATTGACTCTTTTATCGTAGACGGGGAGATCGAACTTCAAACCATCTTTCCTCTTTAAGTCTTGAGTAATCCGTTTGGAAAGGCTATGAGGTGAATCCAGTAAATTGAAGGTGAAATTGACCCTTGCTGGTACAGATGCTAATCCACTTGGTAAATCTACCGCTACGTATTCAAAAAACTCATTGTAAAGCCCTGGACTTAGATCTGTGTTGGCGATGTATTGCACAGAAGACCTGTTATAGCCCAACTGATAGATAATTTTTTGTGGAGTTCCTAATACCCCTGCAAAAGGTTCTTTAGTAAGTATAAACCTTAAGTATTGTTGATCTCTATCAGTACCGATTAAATCAAAGCTTCTCCTTGGAGTTTGATATGAAGAAGAAGCAGACGAATTACTAGCATATGCTATTGGTCGAGTATTGATTATACCATAACCACTTACATTGATGTTTAAAGGTTTTCCATTACTAATAACGCTCACCACACCTTTACTCGACCCTCTATTCAAAGGCTGAAAAGTGATTTCTACAAATTTAGAGCTCTGAGGTTGTACTACTAATTCTTTTTGGTCGACAGTATAATAGCTAGGAGTAAGAATATCCGAAATAATTAAATCATCTACTGATCCATAGTTCTTAATCTCTAAATAGGCGCTTTCTTTGCTGCCTACCTCGATATTACCGAAGTTGATGAAGTCATTCCGTGATTTATATCCCTTATAAACTGTAAAAAAGGTAAAAATTGGATTTGGTCTCCTTATAACTTTTATTATAAGATTTTTCCTAAAAGATCTTCCTGTCGCATCAGTAACCAAAATCGAAATCTCTTGGTCTCCAATAGAATATGTATAATTTGATAAATACCCACTCCTTAATTTATTGTCGAAAATCCGTAAGCTTCTCGAGAATTGATCTGATGATATTATCCTATAAGTATGTTTATCAAAAGCACTCAGATCTACCGTACTCAATTCACCTATTAAATTTCCAACTCTAGAGTTCGTAAATAATTCATTTTCACTAAGAATTATATCAGTTGGTGCAGCAGCTTTATCCGCAATAGTAATTACATGTCTTTGCTCGTCCTGATTCTCATTTCCAGTAAAATCTGTCACTCCCCCTTTTTTGAAATAAATATTGATTCTTCCTACCGCAGTCGCGGTGAAACGTAAATAATAACTATTACCATTTTGCTCAACACTATTGAGCTTAGCAAAATCGCTTGTGATATCGCTTGGTGAAAATCCTAGCACAGGTTCAGAGAAAACCAGCGTTACTCCAAAAGTCAATTGAGTGAAATAAGTACCGGAACTAAACAATACTCTTGGAGCTATTTCATCTGTGTCTGTAACCGTGATTTCGACATTTTGTATAACCTCATTCAATCCATCATTTGCCTTCACCTCAATCATGTAGACATTATCATTATTTGAATCCTTTGGAGTCTCGAAATCAGGAGCATTCTTAAAAGTTATTATACCAGCTGCGATATTGAATAATGCTTCATCATTGCCCGTGCCTAAGCTATAAGTGATTGGATTCGCATCAGTAGCTGTAATCGTATAAGCTGTGCCTGTTCCATTCTCTGCAAAGTTTACTGCTGTTGCTGAAGTAAAGACTGGATTGATTTCATCAACGTCAGTAATTGTGATAGTCACATTTTGTGTTGCAGTGTTCAATCCGTCATTTGCTCTTACTTGGATTGTGTAGCTGTTTTTCGTTTCAAAGTCAGGGGCTGTTTTGAAGGTTACTATTCCTGCTGCTATATTGAAAAAGGCTTCATCATTTCCAGTGCCTAAGCTATAGGTAATTGGATTAGCATCTGTTGCTGTAATGGTATAAGCTGTGCCTGTTCCATTCTCTGCAAAGTTTACTGATGTAGCCGAAGTGAAAACAGGAAGAATCTCATCTACATCTGTAATCGTAATCGTCACATTTTGTGATGCTGTGTTCAAACCGTCATTTGCTCTTACTTGGATTGTGTAGCTAGACCTAGTCTCAAAGTCAGGTACGCTCTTGAAAGTCACCACTCCTGCTGCGATATTGAATAATGCTTCATCGTTATCCGTGCCCAAGCTATAAGTCAATGCATTCGCATCCGTTGCTGTGATTGTATAAGCTGTACCTGTTCCGTTTTCCGCAAAGTTCACTGCTGTAGCCGAAGTGAATACTGGGTTAATCTCATCTACATCTGTAATCGTAATCGTCACATTTTGTGTTGCAGTGTTCAAACCATCATTTGCTCTTACTTGAATAATGTAGCTGCTCTTCGTTTCAAAGTCTGGGACATTCTTGAAGGTTACTACTCCTGCTGCGATATTGAATAAGGCTTCATCATTTCCAGTGCCCAAGCTATAAGTCAATGCATTCGCATCTGTTGCTGTGATTGTATAAGCTGTGCCTGTGCCGTTCTCTGCAAAGTTTACTGCTATTGCTGAAGTGAAGACTGGATTGATTTCATCAACGTCAGTAATTGTGATAGTCACATTTTGTGATGCTGTGTTCAATCCGTCATTCGCTCTTACTTGAATAATGTAGCTGCTCTTCGTTTCAAAGTCAGGGGCAGTTTTGAAGGTTACTATTCCTGCATTAATGTTGAATAATGCTTCATCATTGCCAGTTCCTAGGCTATAAGTAATTGGATTAGCATCTGTTGCTGTGATTGTATAAGCTGTGCCTGTTCCATTCTCTACAAAGTTTACTGCTGTTGCTGAAGTGAAGACTGGATTGATTTCATCAACGTCAGTAATTGTGATAGTCACATTTTGTGATGCAGTGTTCAATCCGTCATTTGCTCTTACTTGGATTGTGTAGCTGCTCTTCGTTTCAAAGTCTGGGACATTCTTAAAAGTTATTATACCAGCTGCAATATTGAATAAGGCCTCATCATTTCCAGTGCCTAAGCTGTAAGTAATGGCATTCGAATCAGTAGCTGTGATTGTATAAGCTGTGCCTGTTCCATTCTCTGCAAAGTTTACTGCTGTTGCTGAAGTGAAGACTGGATTGATTTCATCAACGTCAGTAATTGTGATAGTCACATTTTGTGATGCAGTGTTCAATCCGTCATTTGCTCTTACTTGGATTGTGTAGCTGCTCTTCGTTTCAAAGTCTGGGACATTCTTAAAAGTTATTATACCAGCTGCAATATTGAATAAGGCCTCATCATTTCCAGTGCCTAAGCTGTAAGTAATGGCATTCGAATCAGTAGCTGTGATTGTATAAGCTGTGCCTGTTCCATTCTCTGCAAAGTTTACTGCTGTTGCTGAAGTGAAGACTGGATTGATTTCATCAACGTCAGTAATTGTGATAGTCACATTTTGTGATGCAGTGTTCAATCCGTCATTTGCTCTTACTTGGATTGTGTAGCTGCTCTTCGTTTCAAAGTCTGGGACATTCTTGAAGGTTACTACTCCCGCTGCTATATTGAAAAAGGCTTCATCGTTATCCGTGCCTAAGCGATAGGTAATTGGATTAGCATCTGTTGCTGTGATGGTGTAAGCTGTTGCAGTTCCGTTTTCAGAAAAGTTTACTGCTGTTGCTGAAGTAAACACTGGAAGTATTTCATCAACGTCAGTAATTGTGATAGTCACATTTTGTGATGCTGTGTTCAAACCATCATTTGCTCTTACTTGGATTGTGTAGCTAGACTTAGTCTCAAAGTCTGGGACATTCTTGAAGGTTATTACTCCTGCTGCGATGTTGAATAATGTTTCATCATTGCCAGTGCCTAAGCTATAGATAATTGGATTAGCATCAGTTGCTGTAATCGTGTAAGCTGTACCTGTGCCGTTCTCTGCAAAGTTTACTGCTGTTGCTGAAGTGAAAACAGGAAGTATTTCATCAACATCAGTAATTGAGATAGTCACATTTTGTGTTGCAGTGTTCAAACCATCATTTGCTCTTACTTGGATAAGATAGCTAGACTTAGTCTCAAAGTCTGGGACATTCTTGAAGGTTATTACTCCTGCATTAATGTTGAATAATGTTTCATCATTGCCCGTGCCTAAGCTATAGGTAATTGGATTAGCATCTGTTGCTGTGATTGTATAAGCTGTGCCTGTTCCATTCTCTGCAAAGTTTACTGCTGTTGCTGAAGTAAATACTGGATTGATTTCATCAACGTCAGTAATTGTGATAGTCACATTTTGAGTAGCCTCGTTCAAGCCATCATTTGCTTTTACTTGAATAGTATAACTAGACTTCGTTTCAAAGTCAGGGGCTGTTTTGAAGGTTACTATTCCTGCTGCTATATTGAAAAAGGCTTCATCGTTATCCGTGCCCAAGCTATAAGTCAATGCATTCGCATCCGTTGCTGTGATTGTATAAGCTGTACCTGTTCCATTCTCTGCAAAGTTTACTACTGTTGCTGAAGTGAAGACTGGATTGATTTCATCTACATCTGTAATTGTGATCGTCACATTTTGTGATGCGGTGTTCAAACCATCATTCGCTCTTACTTGGATAAGGTAGCTGCTCTTCGTTTCAAAGTCTGGGACATTCTTGAAGGTTACTACTCCCGCTGCTATATTGAAAAAGGCTTCATCGTTATCCGTGCCTAAGCCGTAAGTAATGGCATTCGCATCTGTTGCTGTGATGGTGTAAGCTGTTCCTGTTCCGTTTTCAGCAAAGTTCACTGCTATAGCCGAAGTAAATACAGGAAGTATTTCATCTACATCAGTAATCGTAATCGTCACATTTTGTGATGCTGTGTTCAAACCATCATTTGCTCTTACTTGGATTGTGTAGCTGCTCTTCGTTTCAAAGTCTGGTACATTCTTGAAGGTTACTACTCCCGCTGCTATATTGAAAAAGGCTTCATCATTTCCAGTGCCTAAGCTATAGGTAATTGGATTAGCATCCGTTGCTGTAATCGTATAAGCTGTACCTGTTCCATTCTCTGCAAAGTTTACTGATGTAGCCGAAGTGAATACTGGATTGATTTCATCTACATCTGTAATTGTGATCGTCACATTTTGTGATGCGGTGTTCAAGCCATCATTTGCTTTTACTTGAATAATGTAGCTGCTCTTCGTTTCAAAGTCAGGGGCTGTTTTGAAGGTTACTATTCCTGCTGCTATATTGAAAAAGGCTTCATCGTTTCCTGTACCTAAGCTGTAAGTCAATGCATTCGCATCAGTAGCTGTGATTGTATAAGCTGTGCCTGTTCCATTCTCTGCAAAGTTTACTGCTGTTGCTGAAGTGAAGACTGGATTGATTTCATCAACGTCAGTAATTGTGATAGTCACATTTTGTGTTGCAGTGTTCAAACCATCATTCGCTCTTACTTGGATAAGGTAGCTAGACTTAGTCTCAAAGTCTGGGACATTCTTGAAGGTTATTACTCCCGCTGCGATATTGAATAAGGCTTCATCGTTTCCTGTACCTAAGCTGTAAGTCAATGCATTCGCATCAGTAGCTGTGATTGTATAAGCTGTGCCTGTTCCGTTTTCAGCAAAGTTTACTGTGGTAGCTGAGGTGAAGACTGGTAAATTAGCATCAATCGCATCGTTGGCTTGAGAAATGGCCGTTGTAAAAGCACTGCTCGCTACTCCTGTCGAATTGCTAATTGTAAAATTGACCGGAATATTTGAACCTGCCGCCACATCAGTTCCACCTGAAGAGATGGTGAAGGTTGCAGTGTAACTAGTATTGCTCACTTTCGTGAAGTTGCCTAAAGCAAATCCTCCTATTGTGCCATTGATCCCGCCAGATCCGGTGGTGTAGTTATTAGCATCTTCCGCTACTATGATTGTAGCGGTGACTATATCACCAATTTTCATTGATGCATTAGGAATACTAATACTCGAAATTACAGGAGATGTTGATAATGTAATTTTGTGAACAACAGAATTGCCATAACCTGCCAAATACAAAGCCCCATCAGGGCCGAAGGTAATACCTCTTGGACTTTGAAATCTTACTACCGAACCTGTTCCACTAACTAAACCTGAATTTGAAGGGCCTCCTCCTAATACGCTTGTAACCTCACCGTTAGATTTGATTAGTCTAATAGTATGATTCTGACTATCTGAAACATACATATCACCAGCCGCATTGAGCGTCATATCTTGAGGGAAATTAAAAGTAGCATTACTGGTTGTACCATTTAGAAAACCAAGAGTACCATTCCCAGCCACAGTAGTTACTTGGCCAGATGTTGTGATTTTTCTAATCGCGTGATTTCTTTGATCAGCAACATATAAATCACCATTCGTATGCATATGCAATCCAATAGGTTGATTAAATCTAGCATTGGTCCCATTTCCATCCTGATAACCAACTGTTCCACCTGCATATGTTGTTACTACCCCGGCAGGGGTGATTTTCCTGATCGCGCTATTGCCTTGTTCTACGACATAAATATTATCATTCGCATCAATTGCTAAATCAGCTGGCAAACTGAAACTTGCTCCAGTCCCCGTACCGTTTATAAAACCTTCAGTATTACCTGCAAAAGTAGTCATTACACCTGCTGGAGTTATTTTCGCAATCTTATGTGAGAAAAAATCAGAAGCATAAAGATTACCATTAGAATCAATGACCAATCCAAAAGGGAAAGACATTGATGCAGAAGTACCTGTGCCTTCTGCAAAACCGTCTCCACCATTCCCAATAAAAGTACTCACAGTTCCATCTGTGGCTATCTTTCTTATCCTATGTCCCGAAGGATCAGAAACATACATATTACCAGCTGCATCATAAACCAATTGAATAGGGTCATTAAATGAAGCACTCAATCTTGGTCCATTGGCGTTGCCTCGTGTTGGAATACCTGCATAAATTTCTGCGGAGGCACCAATATCAATAAGTTCTAAAAAGAACGATTTTTGAATTTTCTGAGCGTATTGTGATATGTTAAAACTTGCCGATACGTTAGAATCTGAAGTAAAAAGGCTCGCCCAGATATTATCAGCTAGATTATTTTTCGCGGAATCTTCAGTCACTAATGACTCGAGCACATTCGCATAATAGGAATCGAATCTGAGATCATATCCAACCGCCTTGACTTGGAATGAGAAAGCCAGCATGAATAATGAGAAACACAAAATAGCAGATAAAGGAATGAAGTTCTTCCCGCAGGCAGAAAAGCGGGTGATAAGTGAAGCGAGCATAAGTATGTTTTGGATGAATAATGACAATGCTCCTCAAAACGGAACTTGACATTTCAAAAGTCGCCAAAGCATAATGTATGGACACCACCCGAAACGGGTAGTTCTTCAAGAAAATGTTGTTTAAATCAGAAATTAATCCTTTTGTATCCAGATGTACTCTATTCTTTCGATAACCTCGGGTTTTGTGGATGCTCCCATTTTAGAATAGATATGACGCAAATGATATTTGATGGTATTGAGTGACAAAAAGAGTTTTTCTCCTATCTCTTGATTGCTAAGGCGATCTACAATGTGTTCAAGAATTTCTGATTCTCTTGCTGAGAGGTCAAATACCTTAATTGCTTTTAGAATTTTCGCTTTTCCTTCAGGCTGACTGTGCAATAAGGTCATTTGAATTGCAACCATGATGTCTTCAGGCGCAAATGGCTTAATTAAGTAATTACCTGGTTTAGCTTCAGTTGCTTCGAACAAGGTTTTTTTATCGGAATAAGAGGTCAGAAAAAAGAAAGGTATGTTCTTTTTTCTACATAAGTGACCTAAAATAATTCCCTCATGATCCCCAGCTAAATTGATATCCAGAATTGCTAAATCTATTGTCTCCTCATGAATTATGCTTTCGGCATGTTCTTGAGTTTTGCAACGTTGAATCTTCTTATAACCTAGCTGAAAGAGCATTTCCTGAAGTGTCTCGGCAATGATCACTTCATCCTCTACAATCAAAATCCTTAATGAATCCACAGGCAGAAAGAAAGCAAATTTTGTCGAGTGCAGGAAAGAATATTACAGATAAACTTTAGACTTTAGTCATCCTATTAGATTTAGCATATTTGAATAAATGTATAATTCAATTAATATTGATAGTGAAGTTTATCAACTTCAGTAACACAGTTCTAGGCTTAGGTTCAGGAGTTCGGTTTGTACTCAAAGCTCCTAAAGCAGCACTAGTTTAAATAGTCAGTTATTAACAATGAGCACAAATAAAATAGTGTCAAGCACCCAAAAACCTGCAGTGAGAATAAAGACCTTAACAACTAACTTCTGTTCGTTTTTCTTTTTGGCTTTCTTTATCACTTCCAGTCTATTTGCTCAGGATATCCCAAACCCCGGGGAGTTAGTACAAGAATTTAAAGAGAAACTTTCGTTACAAAAAAAACTCAATACAGACACTCTCCAGATTTATGCTTTTTACCTTAAAAAGCTTGTCGAAAGAGGTAATTACCAACATGCTGATACAATTTTCAACCAACTTGATTTAAAACATGAACCAATTAACGGTTCTTCCGAACTTGTAGAAATTTATAAGCAAAGGGCCTACATGTACAAAGTACAGCAAAGGCTAACGAAGTCACTTGAAGATTACTTGTTCTTAAAGAATTATTTTGAGGCGTCAAACGATCAAACCCAATTAGCCGAACTTTACTGCTTACTTGCTGAATACTACAGATCCATTCTAGAATTTGATCTTTGCATAAAACACTTAGAGCTTGCTAGTGATCTTTTCAAAATCAATCCACCTCGCCCAGAAATTCTTGCCTTTTGGTACAGTAGAAAAGCAGCATGGGCCAATGAATTTTATCATAACAATGATAGTGTACTTGTCTATGCCAACGAAGGATTGAGAATAGTTGAACAAACTAACGATGCTTACACCAAAGCGTTGCTTTTAAACGAAATTGGGTTCATTTCAAAAGGGAACGGAGGAAGTCAAGAAGTTATTTTGGACTATTACACCAGATCAAAGGATCTGCTTTTAGAAAATGAACGCTATAGAGATTATGTTGAAGTAGTTAATAATATGGCCTCTTATCATTACCAATATGCAAGCATTACAGAAGCTAAACGCTTACTCGAAAGTATTGTGATTCGTTCTGAGGAGAATCAATGGTATAGGCCATTAATGACTACCTATGACCTTTTAGCGGGTATATATCGAGACCTAGGTGAAGTAAATAAATCAATAGATGCACGTGAGAAATCATTGATAAGACAGCTAAATGATTGTGAATTAATCAATAGAATTCGGGTAAGTGACCTAGCCTTCAACTATGAAAAAGACTTAGCTCGAAAAGAGTTAGAAGTCCAATCTCAAAAAACTCAAATTGCTCAAGCTGAGGCAAGCAGTAATAAAACAGCATTTATAATATCTCTATGTTTAGCCTTAATCTTATTATTGATAGCGATTGTTAGTTTTCAAATCAATCTACGATTTAAGCGAAAAAACCAATTGCTTAATTTACAAAGTCAGCAAATCAAAAAATCAAACTCAGACCTAGAACGGTCTTTAGGGGAACAAAAAACTCTTTTCAAAGAGCTCAATCACAGGGTTAAAAACAATCTTTCAATACTTACCGGACTTATTTACTTGCAAGAAGTAGCCGAGGGAAATGACAACCTTAAAAATACACTTGGGACATTAAGGAATCGTATTAAATCAATGGCTTTAGCCCATGAAAGCCTTTATAATGCTGAACAAGCAGAGAAGATAGATTTCCAAAATTACTTGAATGCTCTCTTTTTAGAGCTTAAAAACGCATTATCACATGGTAATAAAATCCAAGTACAAATCGCTTGTGAGGGGTTTGAATTAGACCTAAAACAGGCTGTCCCAGTTGCTATGATTATTAATGAACTCTTCACGAATTCAATCAAGCATGGCTATAAAGAATCAAATGATGGCGTTATTACAGTTAAAGCCTACCATGGTGAAATCTTCTCGACTATTAAATATACCGATGATGGGATAGGGTTTGGAATGAAGGATGCGAAAAACAGAACCCTAGGTTTACGCTTGGTCAGCTTATTGCTAGAACAATTAGATGCTAAATTAATCGATAATAGTGGAGAAAAAGGGGTTAGTTTCGTGATTGAAATCCCCAATTCCTAAGTTTGAATTAGAGCCCAATAGCACACCAAAAAAGTATTTGTTTAAAAGCACTAACTGCTCCTGCGGCCATAATTTAAATGTCCTAATCCTAAACCCCAGCCAAATACTCGTGCACAAACTTTATGGCCATAGCTCCTTCTCCAACGGCCGAGGCCACGCGATTCATCGCCCCAGAGCGCACATCGCCAGCGGCAAAAATCCCAGGTGTACTGGTTTCCAGCAAAGAGGGTTCACGCTGTACTTTCCAGAGTTTTTTGTGTTCCTCTTTCTTGGCCAACAATGGCCCAGTTAAAACAAAACCACGATCGTCTTTTAAGATTCCTTCGCCCGTCCAACTGGTATATGGCCGCGCGCCAATAAAGATCAAAAGTGCACCTGCTGGCCTTTTATCTACGGCCCCTGAAACCAAGTTTTTCACACTCACACATTCCAAATAGTCAACGCCATGTGCTGCTTCTATGGCTGATTCAGGCACAAGGGAAATATTGTCGGTTCCGGCAATCTGGTCGATCAAATACTGGCTCATACTGCTCGATAAATCTGCCTTTCGGATAACTATATAGACGTTTTTAGCAAAATTAGCCAAGTACATTGCCGCCTGTCCTGCTGAGTTCCCTCCTCCTACTATGTACACATCTTTACCTTTACAAGCATGAGCTTCGGTCGTTGCAGCGCCATAATAAACGCCTGCTCCAGTAAAATCATTGATGCCCTCAGCTTCCAATTTTCGGTACTGAACGCCCGTGGTAATGATCACAGCTTTGGCATTGATCACCCCTCCATCTTCGAGCTTTACAATTTTATATTGATCCTTTGTTTCTATGGCAATTACAGCTTGAGGTGATAAAAACTCAATACCAAATCTCGTGGCTTGGGTAATCGCCCTACGGGTCAATTCTGCACCGCTAAGTCCTTTTGGAAAACCAAGGTAATTTTCGATTCTAGAACTGGTTCCTGCCTGCCCCCCTGGGGAATGTTTCTCGATCAAAATGGTCTTCAAACCTTCTGAACCTCCATAAACCGCTGCGGCCATTCCTGCTGGCCCTGCCCCAATAATCGCCACATCATACATGGTTTCGGCTGCTTTGCTTTTGAGGCCTATTTTTTCACCCAACTCCACCATTTTTGGATTGGATAGTCGACTGCCATCTTCAAAAAAGACCACAGGCAAATCGTTACCAGCCAAGCCTGCGAGCTGCATCAGCTCCTGTGCTGTTTCATCTTGGTTGTAATCTAGCCATTGGTAAGGAATTAAATTGCCCGATAAAAAATCCTTGATGGCATGCGACTTGGGCGAATATTGATAACCCACCACCCTGATTCCTCTAAAGGCGGGAATATGATTGATTTGCCATTCATCGAGCAGGTCGTTCAGGGTTGGGTAAAGCTTTTCTTCTGGTGGATCCCAGGGTTTGGTCAAGTAGAAATCCAATTGAACATCATTAATGGCCTTCACAGCCGCATTGATATCTGAATAAGCCGTGAGCAACACTCTTTTGGCTGATGGGTAAATCCGTTTTGCTTGCTCCAGAAAGTCTACGCCTGACATTTCTGGCATTCTTTGGTCCGAAAGAAACAATGCGATTTCCTCCCCTTTTTGTTTCAAGTCTTTTAAAGCTTCCAGGGCTTCTTGTGGAGAAGTTGTGCTCATAATGCGGTACTCCGATCGGAATTCAGCCCTTAAGTCTCTTTTGATGGCAGACAAAACCTGCTCATCGTCATCTATGCTAAAAATGATGGGTTGCTTACTCATTGATCAATGCTTCTATTTTGATTTTTAACCTATTGACTTACGGGGAAACAGAATTCAAATTTGGTTTTGCCAGGAACAGACTCTAAACCAATAGATCCATTATGGCCTTGCACTATGCGATGCACTACCTCCAACCCAAGTCCTGTGCCTTTGCCAATGTCTTTGGTGGTGAAAAAGGGTTCAAAAATCCGATTTTGAATCTCCTTTGGAATACCCGTTCCCGTATCTGTGATCTGCACATTGACGACATCACCTCTTCTATCCGCTTTGATCGTTAGACTCCCTCCTTCAGATTCCATTGCATCAAGTGCATTATCGATGATATTTGTCCACACTTGATTCAATTCGCCTGGAATTGCATTGATCAAAGGCAAGTGATCGTCATATTCTTCGATGAGCTTGACTTGGTTTTTGCGGAGCTTATGACCCAAGATAGTAATGGTATTTTGGATGCCTTCACGAATATCGGTGGGCGCCTTATCGCTTGAACGGTCCATATGAGAATAGCTTTTAATGGAATTCACCAAGCTGGAAATGCGCCTGGCGGCTTCTTTAATCTCGCCAACCATTTTTTCGGTGGTCAAAACATTATCAATCCATTCCATCACTTTGGGAAAGGTATCTTGGTCTAAAGACGCCCGAATTTCTTGTAATTCTTGCTCTTCAAAGCCAAATTCAGCCAAAGTTTCAGAGAGCATATAGCAATCACCATATCCATGATCTTCCAACCAATCGGTAAGTTCATCCTCTCTTTGGCTACGAACCATCATGGTTTCACCCTTTTTGACTCCCTTTGCGACCTTCTCGAAAAGGATGTTACTGACCAAATCAATTTGTTCGTTGGTCACATTCATTGACATTACCCGCTTGAATTTATCTGGCACCGTACCCAAATGTTTTTGAAGCGACTCTGAGCTGCGCACCATGGCCGCTGCAGGGTTATTTAGCTCATGTGCCAAGCCAGCAGACAATTTGCCTAGGGCCATCAGTTTTTCATCTTGATGCTGACTACGGGTAAAATCTCTCACCCTATCAGTCATTTCATG
>Ga0210050_1001245_pt1 | contig 28449 bp, 32 predicted proteins | sample CryGey132114_all_FD_185463 | JGI IMG/M metagenome (GOLD analysis project Ga0210050, IMG submission 185463) | Groundwater microbial communities from aquifer - Crystal Geyser CG22_combo_CG10-13_8/21/14_all (SPAdes) (version 2) | ecosystem: Environmental > Aquatic > Deep subsurface > Groundwater ... | reverse complement strand
CATTTATTCCACTTACCCCAGTCCAAGAAAAAGTTGCTTCACTGCTAGTTGCGCTACAAGACCTATTTAAGTTAGTCGGCCCGGGAGGGGTACAGGTAAATGTTTTATTAAATCCAGCGCTTGAACTAGGTAATTCTGTATTACCATTTCCTTCTGTATCAATTGCAACCGCCTTGATACTATGCGCTGCTCCATCTTTGTATGAGGCAGGAACAGTCCAGTTAAATCCATGATTCTCATTGCCACCACACTCACCTGCCACACCAGGTCCGCGAGTATCACCTGCAGCTTTTGTGCTGATTTTACTGCCGTCTACGTACATGTCAACATTGATGGTGCGGTTATAGTCATCTTGATCACAGCTCCACCCCCAGGTATTCATGTTAGAACAATCCACCCCATCGTGATAACCCTTGGGTGCGAAGTGAGCAGGTGTGGGGGTAGGGGTATTGGTTGGTATCGGTGTATTTGTGGGGGTGGGAGTAGACGTAGGCGCTTCGCCGCAAGATTGAGTTGAACCATCGGAACAATCATTGGAATAACAACTGCAACCTCCGCCAGCACAAGCGGGTTTATTATTAGTCTTGCAACTTTGAGTACCACCTGAACAAGAACTCCATTCGTTTTTACTACAACCTCCAGGAGCAGGGGTATTGGTTGGTATCGGTGTATTTGTGGGGGTTGGGATAGGGGTGGCGGTTGGATCTGGATCTGGAGGTGAACCAGAACATGATTTAAGCGACTCACAGCCATAATTTGTTGAGCAACTCTCCCACGAAGAACAGCCATCATTACTCTGACAACAGCTATTTCCAGCATATACTTCGGAAATATGCACATTTGAAAAATTTTCTTGCTTTTTGATAATAGATGTTTGACTTTCTTGTATTATTAAAACTAAAAACAGAACTGTCAAACAACCAAGTCCCAAGATAATTATTTTACTTAAACTTTTCATAACTCTTTTTGTATTTGATGCTTACCATCGAATCTCCGTAAAATTATTCGTAAAAAAAATGGATTTCCTTCTGTATCTAGTTGTGCTTGAGAAAAATCATTTTCTTGGGGTAAAAGCATTGCTGTTAACACATCGCCTTTTTGTATAAGTTTTTTAATCGTCTCTTTTCCCAAATCTACAGATAAACCAAGATTTTCTACAGTGCTTACATTCGTATTGGTTCTGGCAAGATTTTCAACCTTAAAATCTGTTTCGTCATGTTCTGAGGAGTAGTCAATTCGACCTTTTACTAATAGCTCGCCAGTTTTTGGATCCTCAACAAGGAGATATTCATCCTCAGAGTCCAAAATAGTTTCAAACCCAGCAAACTTTCCCACGTATGCAGTTAAAGTATTAGCATCTCCGCTGATCTTTCCTGTCCCATTAAATGCGTTAAAAGCCGCCTGATTGTAGATCGCTGTTCGTCCAACTTTGTCTTGTTTATCTTGAAATGTAATATTCAACTCGTCCTTATATTCTTTTATGGGAGTCTCATTACCTGTATTTGGGATTTTCTGTAGGACCGTAGTTAAGGAAACACCTTTTAATTGCAGATAGTATATACCTTCTACTAAGGTCAGTATAGTAAGAATCAAAACTACCAAATGAATTTTCTTCATTACACTAATAATAACGAAGAATTCTTACTTAGTCAATTAGGTTTATTTGGTGAGGGATTCTGAACTTCTTAAAACAGTCAAGGCTCCACTTATTTCAGATGGCGTCATGATTTCCAGAAGCTTAGCGGATAATTCAAGTTCTCTTGCATATACCAAGATTGAAGTATCTTTCGTATCATCAACAGCTATAGAACTAGATGCAGTACCTCGACTTATTCTTATCCATTCATGTAGCAACAACCCTGCAGTGTATCCTCTTTCTGCTCCCGTACCTAGACTTAGACCAATTTCACGTACTCTGGGATAGTTCATTTCAATACCATACATCAATCCAGAATAATGACCATCAATGCGATTCCACTGAGTAAAATTGTTTAGGGTCGCGAGAATATCGAAGCTTCCTTGATTTGATCTAACACCAACCATGTCCCGATTAGCAAGGTATCGAGCAAAAAATGCATCTTCTTCAATAAACTTGGCAATATCTGGTTGGGTCAACATCCAGTTTATTGTTCCTTGTAGTCTTGTTGCGTCTTCTTGTGAAAAGCCGTTTTTACCGCCTACTGGTATCATAAACCGTCCTCTAGCAGCCGGGACAAATGTTTCTCCCCAATCATAAGGTGTCTCCTCGAGATTTAGCCTCCTATTAGGCTTTTTTGTTCTGAGTGTTGCATATACTTTTTCATTATCATTTTCCAGTTCTGAAATATCTTGAACTTGAGCCTCAGTGGTTTCTGTCCCCTCTTCCACACCTGGTGTGGGTGGGGTTGCTGTGGAAATAACACTTGGATTAGCTTGCACCCAATCTGCTGAAACAACTCCCTCTGTTCCATCAGATAAAACTACTTCGTACCAGTTGCCTGATATTCCTGTTATTGTAATCTGTTCTCCTTGTCTAATAAGCCCAACTAATTTACCATTTGGCTCTTTTCTCACATTTAATGCCGTGGCGGTAACTTCTCCTTTTAGATCTGATTCAAACCTGCCATTAACAATCTCCCCTACATTTACAGTTCTTCCATCTTTTGTTTTTCCAAAAACCACAATTGCTCCATCTTTGTCTTCGGCAATATCAAGTCCTGTAATTTCCATTCCAAAAGCAGCTATAAATGATTGTGGAAGATATGCCTGCATTTGTTCGCCGTCTTTTGTTAGCAAGATGTGTCCCCCATTTTCGCTAATTTCTGCCGTAAAGCGAGTCTCACCCACGGCCTCTCCTCCGGTTTGTTGCCTCGTTGAAACTACCATAAACTCATCTTGTTCGGGTTGGAATCTAAAATAATTTCCCAAGCCATCGGCATTAACAACATAATGATCACCTAACGAAGCAACTGGAGCTGTTTTATCAGCCACTTTGTATTCTATTTTGTCTGTTCCCTTGTTTTCAAATGCGCTTGCTTCCTCTCCATTGACTGTGATTTCTCCTGGAACTTGAGGCCCAAATAAATCCCCTTCCGATCCTCTCATTAATACTGCAAATTGAGTAGTATTTGTAACAGCTTTTGTACCCGTTATGGGCTCACTCGCGAATATTTGAAACGGAAAAATCTCAAATATTGACGATCGATGGCCCGGCGGGACATTTTTGAACATTTTTTTAGGCATTCCTTCTTTTATCTGTCCTTGAATATATCCAGCAAGTATTTCTCCACCTTCAGGAACTCTTGTGTATATTTGAGGTTCAGTGATCACTACTGTTTCTGTTAATACTCCTGTTTCAGTTATTGGTTGTGACTGACCAATTGGAGCTGGTCCATCTAAATCCATATCTTTTGCCAATCTTATAACTGCGGGAACGTCAGGAATAACGAGTTGATTTCGTACGCCTATGTCGGGCCTAATTAATTCTCCACTCATATCTCCCATATTATATATCCTATAATACTAATTGCAAGTAATTGTGTATAAGATGTGTAAAAAGGGGACGTTTCCCAAATAAGCTCATTATTCGTATATTTTATTTATAATATAGCTGGAGATAAAAACCCATCTTCGTCCTGAAATTTCTTCGAAATCACATAGCATTGTTTTATATTAAGCTTGTTTGATAAAAAACTTAGCTTTTCCAGGTCCTGTTTCGTACCAGTCAGCTTTATTTCAAAAGCCGTGTATTTATCGAGGATAGCATCAATTTCAGCCGTGTTGCGCTTATTATAGAAGCTTACTTCCCCGTAACCTTTAAGCTGATTGACCACTGCATTCTCAAACAGTGATCCCTCCCCTATTTTACCAATCACGTTAAGAAGCCCAGTATCTGTGAAATAGACTTTTTTTCCTCCCGCTACGGCTCGATCTATACTTTTGCTAAATTTAGGAATAAGCCTAATAAGATAAGTTCCCTGTAAAAACTCCAAAAATTGGTAAATTTTAACTCTGTCTACCCCCAACTCACTTGATAAACGAGTTATATCAAGCATAGACCCAACACGTGGAACAAGCAATAAAATGAAGTCTCGCAGTTCTCGAATATCCGCATAATCAGATAATATCTTTAGATCTTTTTCAAAAAATGATTTAAAAATATTTTTAAGCGTCATCATTTTTGTGTCTTTATCTTTGGTTGTTACTACCTCGGGGAATCCGCCAAACTCTATAAACTCGTCATATTCAGTCTGTCTTGCCTTGTGATTAAATATATTACTGTTGCTGTATGCGTTTTGCAGAGACGTTTTTTTAACCTCTTCTAATTCCAGCGCATCATTAAAATATAGATATTCTTGAAAACTCAATGGTGACAGTTCATATAAAAACTTACGCCCACTTAGCGATTCAGGAAATAGATTTTTAAGATAAAAACTGGAAGATCCCGTAAGATAGAATTTTACACCGTAGTGATCAATTAGATATTTAATTACTTGGGTTACTTCTGGAAAATTTTGAATTTCGTCGATGAAGACAGATATTCTCCCCTTTTTACTACTCATGCCAACAATTCGTTTGTATATAACTTTATAATCAATATCCTCAAAGGTTTTTTGGTCCAGAGGGTTATCAAAATCAAACCACAGTTTTGGTTCGTTAACTTCGTCAAATATTTGACGCATAAGGGTTGTTTTTCCAACCTGTCTCATGCCTGTTATAAGTAAGGCATTTTTGTGGTAAATATGTTTGACTAATTCATAAAATAGAACTCGTTTTTTCATAGTGTAAAAATACTATTACATATTTGCGCAAATTTGTCAAATAAAAGAAAAAGAAAAGGGGACGTTTCCCAAATAAACTTATTATTCGTATTTTAAATTACTATCTTCTATCTTGGATCTTTGTCAAATTAGCGCGGTTAGAAACCGCTCGGCTGAAATAACTCGAATATTATCCTTCTTGTAGTCAACACCTGGCTCAAGAACTACTTGATATGCTTGAGGAATATTTTCACGCTCTACAAAGTATCTTAAGTTACTGGCAATTCCCTTATGTTTTAATTTAGCTTCAACAACAAACCAGATTTTGTCATTAACTGTAACTGCAAAATCTACCTCTCGGGATTCTCTATCTCTTAAGTAAGACAAGCTAGCTACTTCTCCCGAGGTATTGTTAATATAATCCACTAACTTATACAGATGACTTGCAATAAGATTTTCATATCTTACTCCTTCATTTATCCCTCCTGCCCAATCCCAAAGATATAGTTTGGTTGCTTTGCGAAGCGTGGTTACTTTTTTGGTCGCATAAGTACGGATCTGGAAAATGTAATAGAAATTTATATATGTTTCAAGCCAACTGGCGACCGTTACGGGAGAGATCTGTAAATCTTGAGCTACGCTGTTTGCAGAGAATAATGAGCCAATCTTAGTTGGTAAAAGGTCAAGCATTAGCTCAGATTTACCTAGTTTATTAATATCTTTGATGCTTAAAATGTCATCTTTTAAAACCCTTTGAATGCGCTCTTTATTCCAGCGTTTCCAGTAGATTTGACTTTTAGCCGTGTACGGCTCTGGAAATCCGCCTTGATTGAGTAGTTTTTGAAGATATTCTTGGGTTTTATCTGTTGAAAATTTGAGCGGTGACATAAGCTCTGGTGGCTTATTTTGACCAACTATCTCAGTTAGTGTTAATGGGTGGAGAACATGATAGTGATATCTTCCAAATAATGAATCCCCTCCCTTTATCTTTATATCCAGTCTGGCGCTGCCAGTTACAATGAACTTGTGCGTTGTGTTGTATTTATCATATAGTCCTTTTATCCAGTTTTTCCACCCATCCATCTTATGGATCTCATCCAAGATAACTAGCTTCTCCTCCCCTATAATCTCATAATTTATGATGCGCTTGCGATCATCACGCTCATCCCAATTCAAATAGATACTATTTCCTGGATAGTATGTATTGGCAAATTCCTTACTCAAGGTAGTTTTACCCACTTGCCTGGGACCGCCTAAAAAGACCATGCGGTTTTTTAAATCCCTCTTTATGCTTTCTGTTAAATATCTAGTTTTTTTATTCACTTTGAGCTTAATTTAATGACTGACAAATTATACCATACTGGAAATGGTTGGCAAACATTTTCCAGTGTAACCCTTCAGGATTTAACAAAAGGGGACGTTTCCCAAATAAGCTCATTAAAGGACCGTCCTTAATGGAGATACATTCGGATATTAAAGGCCTTGCCTTTAATACTGTGATAAGAACTCAGATAAAAACAAATATGTTTTTCCTAATTCCTGCTGAAACAAACATGCACTGTGGCAATTAAGCTATGGACAAGAGATTCAAAATATTTAGCCCCTGGTGACCATAGCGAAATTCTTGCTATCTTGCGCACAGACTTGCTATTTATAATGACTTGCTGTATAATCATGCTTACTATGCAGACAGTAAGTATTACACCCAAATGGCAGATACATATTCCTGTTTCAATTCGCGAGGAGCTTGGACTTACCACACCAGCACAGGCTGATGTATTTGTCGAAGATGAAAAAATTATAATTAGACCAAAAGAGAGTAAGATCATGAGAATGGGTGGTTCTCTATCTGGAAAAAAACCAATACGACCAATCAATATCGACAAAATCAGAGACTATATTGATTACTCAGATCTATAAATAATATGAGAATCTTTCTGGATACTAACATTTTCCTACGTTATTTTACTAAAGATAACCAAAAAATGTATGATGCAGTAGAGATAATTTTTCAATTAAATGATCAAAGTCAAGTTCACCTCGCAACTTCTACTATCGTTTTAACTGAGGTTATGTTTACTTTACGAAGTTTATATCGCTTAAACAAAAAAATTATTAGTCAACACGTTGAATCCATTTTAGAAATAAAAAATCTGCTTCTAATAGATCAAACAAATTTTCAACAAGCATATCGCCTGCACAAGAAAAGTGGCGAAAAAATTGCTGATTGCCTTATTGTTACTCAAGTCTCATCGCGGTATGCTCTCTGTAGCTTTGACCAAGGTCTCTCAAAGATCATAGGAGAAAAACGATTCGTCACACCAGAAAAGGTTGTCAGCTTGCGACGATGATCACTCCTCTTGTAGCAACCACTCATATTTATCATCTACGAATGCTTTGCTGACCACATAGTAATCGCGAATATCCAAAGTCTTTGCTTTTCTGCTGAGATCCTGAATATATTGCGGGATCGCTTTGTTTTTTACTTCAAGCGCCTGCTGTTCATCAAGGATAAAATCTACCTCTCCCCCTTTGCGCCTTTTATAGTACGGAATAAAGATACCAAAAGTATTAATCGCAAGCTGTCGCAAAAAGAAATTCGCATACAGAACACGAACCCCATCTGTTTTCTTGTGTAGAAAATGCCAGTTATGTGGAATATGCAGCATACGCTTATCTTACCTATACACAAAACCAGAAGCAAGCGAAACAAGGCGAGACCCTTCACGCTAGTGGAAGGTCTTGCCTTAAGTGAGCAATTGCTCGTATCAAAGGCTAAGCCTTCCTCCGCCAGCTGGCGGACATGAAGGGCTCAGCTTTATATTCGCTGGTTAATCACTTAAAAAATACAAGAACAAACCTTGTACTAAATTAGAAGGAGAGAGAGCTTAAAGTTATAGATATTAGGAAGTGAGGGGTTTATAGACGCTACTCTGTAACTTTTACTGGTCATGTACATTCAGATATACATCCTTGATAATCTTCAGTTTGCTGATCAAAGCTTTCTCTACACTCTCTTACACAAGTACCCTGTTGCGCTGCTCCTTTTGGATCAAAAGCCGCCAACATTGCAACTAGAAATATAAGCATTAGTAAAGTCACTGGTAGAGAATCAGACCTACTGGATTTACAAATATCAGTGTTAAATATGAAAGTGCCTTTAGAAAGATAGTGTCGGATATTTACGGGGACATACCGATGGCGTTACTTAAAACTATATCTTTTATACTCCTCCAAATAATTATCTACATAATCGGTGATAAAGCTTGTATTGCTAATAAAAGGTATTAGATCATTTTTAAAGTTGTTTTTATATTTTGTGCAGGTCTCATTGACTTTGTCATCAATAAGTTTTATCAGTTCTTTAATATTTAATGTTGAATCGCTCATTTTTTCCCTTAAAAAAGGAATATTAATTCTAACATCATTTTTTAAATACCATAATAAGTCATAAAAATCTCTGCCTTTGATTGTTTGTTTATTTTCTCTTCCAGTCAATAAATTTCTTGTTAGTATTGCTGAAACTTTACCTGCAAATAGACTTGGAAGGTCATAATGTAAGGTTACAAAGTTATATCCAAAAGCACTTTTTGAGGTTTTTTCGGTACGGTAGCTACTGCCAATCAGAGGAGTCAGGTCAATTTTAATATATAACAATTCCGATTCACTTTTCCCTGCAATTCTCAACTCTCTTAATAACGGAAACTTCAGCAAAATTTGTTTACCTTGTTGTTTTATTGAAATTTTTAAGCTTGGATACTTGAGTGAACTAATAAAATATTGTTCTATTCTATTTGCAATTTCTTCTGAATTTATAAATTCTAGATAATCAAAATCAAGGTCTTCTGATAGTCTATCTATTCCATAAAAGTGTCTCAAACATGTTCCTCCGGTAAAAATGAAATTTGTTTTAAAATCATTAGTTGTGTAAATATATTGCAGAACCAAAATTTGTAAATACTCCTTTATAGCACTTCTAATATAAAGTAGATTTGAGCTCTTTTTACGCTCTTTATTAGCAATTTCTTTGCTGTAGTTAAGTATCACTTTAATTAAAAATTAATTCATCAATATGAGAGATCTTGGTAATTTTACTTTTATCACAATATCTAGAAAATTCCTTGATATCTTGTTTTGTAAACTCATCTAAATTCAGTCTTAAATCATCAATCGTTGATTTGTTAATGCAAAAATTCCTGTACAATTTTAAATATAGGTAGTCAAACAAGGCTTTTGGTTTGGTTGCGATTGCTATATCAAAACCATCTTGCTTAATAATTTCATAGCCTGTAAAAAGTTTTTTACCGATATTTCTGTATGAAAATGTCCCTAGATTATTTGTATATGATCTTGGTGATTTTTGTGTGATTGCTGTATAAGCATAAACACTTTCGGTTAGTATTTGGTACTTACTTAAAACATACTCAAGGCTTAAATATGATGGATAACGTAATTTATTACTTATAAACTCTAGATAACTGTTATTATTCTGTGTTGAGTAATAAAAACTGGTTGTGTATACTCCCCTTTTGAGCTTAATAATAACTTTCTGATTAACCCATCTAGAAATATCTTTATACAGAGTATTTCCTTTAAGCTCGGTTATTTGAGCTATAGTTTCTGTATCAAAATAACTTAGGTTTTCTAATTGTTCAAGCTTTCTTATCTGTTTCACTACCTGTATATTATACATACAGTTAGTGGAATAAGTCAACTGAAAATAAGTCATGTATTAAGGTTTGTTGACCACGCTTAGCGTGGTAGAAGGCTTGAAACCTGTTTCTGAGTCAAGTATAGGCAGGGTAATTAAGAGGAATAAACTCTTTTTTGCAGGAAAAGCCAAGGGAAAGAGGGTAACACAAGAGAAAACCAAAAGGCAAAGGATTAAGTTGTGTCCTAATATGAAAGATCAATCGCATAAAATTTCTAGGATTTAATAAAAATTTTTTGCCGTAGTCGCCAATAATTCAGTTTATACCCATAATTTCCGTAAAAATTCAGTTTCATTATCTCGGTGATCATAAAATTTTCAAACAGGGCTCCACGGTCATTTCTGATTTGTATCTGACTAAAGTTATTTATCAGAGCGTTTCGAAGGCCAGTAAAGTTGAAGTGCACTCGATCTGCTTTCAATAAGATTCAGTTCGAGTATATCCTTAAAAATTACACTGTCTGCAAGGTTTTCTAAATATCTGGAATCTGCAGGAACATTGAGAATATTCGGGTACAATCCATAGATAAGAACCTTTTCTAAAGTTGCTCCAAGGTCAAATATGTGGATTCTATCCTTGGCAAGATTGTAATGTTGTACTCAATTTTTCTTCCCGCACTGGCTGATTGTCGAGAAGAAAGTATTGAGCATCGGGGAATAAGCGCCGCAAAACTGTAACATTTTTTACATCCTAATGCAAATTAGGATAAGAAATTGGCTTGTGTTTTGTCTATTGCTGATTTGTTACTAAAAGATTTATTGAGATAGGCTCTTTATCCTTCAGCTTATCCTTTAATTCCAAAAAGACATAATTTTGAAAATCAAAGCCTAACTCAACTCGAGTTGATAGTTCATGAAAATTGGCTGAAATTAAATTTTTCAATCCCATGTCATTAAAATAACAGGTATAGGATTTATGAAGGGGGACGTTTCCCAAGGTCTTTGTCAGATTTCAAGATTTTAATAGCCTCTTTAGGGCTGTGATGAAGGCAGCTGTCCTGAGAGAACACTTATACTTCTTGGAGGTTTTCGAGACACTGTCTGTCGCTGTTTCCATATAGTTTCTTAATTCTTTGCGATATTTTGTTAGGCTCCAATTAGTACCTTCCATGTTCTGTTTCCACTCAAAATAGGACCCCGTAACCCCTCCAGAATTAGCCAGTACATCTGGAATAACGATCTTGCCGTGGCGATCGAGATACAAGGCAGCGTCTTTAGTAGTTGGTCCATTGGCCATTTCTAAGATAATCTTGGCCTTAATGTTCCTCGCGTTATCCATATTAATCACTCCTTCTAGTGCCGCTGGAATTAAGATATCTACCGGTAGTTCCAGCAGTTCTTCATTAGTAATTCTCTGTTCCGCTCGCAGATCACACACCCCACCCACGCAGTAACAATTGGCCACCCTACCTCTCTCCTTCTTACACTCCATCACCTTTTCACTATTAAAGGCTTCGCCTTTAAATGCTGTTATTCCACCTTTGGAATCTGAGAGAGCAACTAGTTTAAACATAGGTTTGCCGTCACTTGTTTTGGCGGCGTATAAATATTTAGCTAAGAAATACCCGACATTCCCAAATCCTTGCATAGCTACTGTTAGCGGGTACTTACTCTTGCCTATTTTTTTAAGAATTGATTCCAGAACAATAGATCCTCCCAGACCCGTGGCCTCTTCACGCCCGCTGTGTCCTCCAAAGTCGACAGGTTTACCTGTAACAACAGCCCGCAACATATTGGTTTCTTGTTTGGATTTTGGATTTTGGATTTTGGATTTTATATTAATATACTCTTCGGCTATCCAGCGCATAATTTGGGAATTAGTGTTTACATCAGGAGCCGGAACATCCGTCTCTGGGCCAATTACATCAGCAACGCGACGAACATATGCTCTCGTGAGCTCCTCAAGCTCCCTTTGAGATAGCTTTTTGGGGTCAACGGATATCCCACCTTTGCCACCACCAAAAGGAACATTAACTACGGCATTTTTGATTGTCATCCAGAATGCAAGTGATTTTGCCTCGTCCTCATCTACCTGCGGATGGAAGCGTAATCCTCCTTTGTAGGGACCTAAAATGGAGCTGTGTTGTATGCGATAACCATTAAAAATTCTTTTGGTTCCATCGTCCATTGTAACGGGAATTGTAATCTCTAGGGTGCGCTCGGGAATAACCAAGGGCTCAATATCCATTGCCGGTAATTTTAAGATTTTAGCTGCGTCCCAAAGCTGCTGTGTTGCTTCTTCAAACATACTCATACATTATATTCTATCATACTTTATCATACAAATTATTTGAAGTTTAATACAGCGGATTTACGTTCAATTAGAGCTTGGCCGTATCAGATCATCTATGAGAGTTGGGTTCAAACTCAGTAATTATTTACTGCAACATATAAGGACGGTTCTTATATGTTGTTTTATAAATCATCTCCAAGCTCTGCACCACTATTTTTCTTTCCCCAATTGGATATTAGGTGGGTATAATCACGCACCTCAACTTTATTATTGCAATCAAAATCTGATCTTTGCATTGCTGGCTTGTTATTTAGGATTACGTCTTCAAAATCAGTTATAAATTGCGCAAAGTCTAAACTATTGATAATTTCATCAGGCTGTACGTTCGCCTCGTCTCCGCTGCTATTTCCAGGCGTAAAGCGGATGCTTGTAAGATCAATTACATCTCTATACTTAATCCCTTGTCCCGACACCCTGACAGGCAGGTATCCAATTGGAAAAACAGTAATACTGTTGATCATTCCTGGAGCCGCAAACGTACCAATTATCATTTTGTTATTACCTAAAGTTCCTACCTGACCAACTCCTCTATCATTAAATACAACCACAACTTCACGCCCCTCTCCATTATTAGACGAACATGCCGAGAGATTGATTCCTCCTATACTAACTCTTCCAGGCTGCATCGGCAATGGTTTACCTACATTTATTGGAGTTGGCGTCGCCGTAGGCGGGACTGGAGGATGTGTCTGGGTAGGTGTGTTCGTTGGCTGTTCCGGGGCAACAATATCAAAGCTAACGCCCCTTACAAACTTAAGAATATTTTCTCCATTACCTCCAACTTCAGTTATTATAGATCCTGTACTGGCCGTGGCAGCGCAGTTTGCCGTGTCTCCCTCTTTTTGACACTCTGGTTGTAAGGTAAGACTACCAACTTCTCTCCCAATTATTGATATGTCCACCACCCGCAGAGTGCCTGTGTATGATGGAGTGCTCCCTTTCTTGGGGTTGAACAACGCGTCTATTACTATTTTTTTATCTGTCTCGTACACTCGGCTGTACACCTTATCAAATGATGAATTCTCTTGCAGAGTAGCAACTCCAAGCTTGTACGGAATTTGCAGATCTGTTTGAAGCATAATTTCAATATGCACCCCCGCGATTCTTTTATCCACTACATTTAACATCAGCGGAACTGTAAATTTCTGATTTGTTATTGATAACACAGGATCTTGCTGACCAAAGTACAATTTAACAACATTCTCTGGATCGAGTTTTAGCGATTCCAACTGAACATCATAGGATATTCCGCCGCTTCCCTGGGCAGTTGTGGCGGTTGAGTCAAAATCCATTTCCACTCCTTGCTCAAGAGTTTTAAATTTCAGCGCCAAGCTTGCGACAAGCAGGTCAGTACTATTATTCGGCGCAAGATTATCGTTTTCACTACCTGTAAGTATCTGTAGTTTTATTAGGCTGGGTTCCAAACTAAAAGCGGTACTCTTCCAAGAAGAAAGCGGTGAAGGCGAACTAGCTGAATCTCCTATAAACACCCGTGAATTCAGTAAAAAGTTATCTTTGCCGGCTTGAGAAGTATCAACTTGTTCTGGATCAAATTTAATATGCGCCGTTAAATAGGAAACATTGGCTAGACCTTCAACCTTATTTACATAGACACCTATCTTTTTTTCCAACCCGTTGTCTTCTAAAACTTTTAGCGACAGATATACTTTTCCGCTTCCGGCGGCAGATGACTTATCTTGGGTTCTTTTCTGGACAAGAACAACCGAAGCAACAAGACCCAAAAGCAAAACAACGACGACGACGAGGACCGCTTGCTTTGACTTCATAAACACGCCCATATCAGAAATGGTAGCATAATATTTTCTACTTTGTCAAATTGCTGTATAGCATTTTATAGATATTTACTAATTCTGTGCGTAATCCAATGGAATTAAGAATGATAACTATGTATTCTTGTTTACCATCGTCGGCATAAGAAACCACAGTGTTGCCCGCAAACTCACTAGTCCCGGGCTTAATTCCTTTGATCGCTGGGTGAGCGTTATCTAGGCTTAATCTGTTATAAAGAAAAAAAGCTTTATGTTTTTCGGGTGTGTAGCGTACAACGCGTTCTTTAGTTCCAACAATTTCCTTAAACTTCTCATTTTCCAGTGCATAATTAGCAAGTACCAACAAATCTAATGCCGTGGAAAAACTACTATTTGCGATGGTCTCCTCGTCCAATCCTGTAGGATTAACAAAAAAGCTGTCATACATGCCAAGTTTTTGAGCTTTTTGATTCATGGTTGACACGAACCTGGTCCTATCACCAAATGTCCCGTAGGCCAAAGTTTCCGCTGCATCGTTACCCGATGGTAAGAGCTCCCCAAACAACAGATCCTCCACCCGTACAGATTCTTTTTGTGACAATCCCATTGTGGATTCCCCGACCATGGCTGACTCTGGGACAACAATTCTTGTATTCAGATCAAGAACATTTTCTAGTGTAACAAGTGCCGTCATGATTTTGGTAATTGAGGCAATGGGGAGTTGTTTATCCATTTGCCTGCCATACAAGATCCGGTCGCTGGTTTTATCGTATACCAAGTAAGCGATAGCCTGTGAATCCAGATCCGTGCTATTGACGGGTGTAATGTCTTGAGGTAAATATTTACTCTTAAAGCTATCTTTTGGCCTCGAAACCGCCAGAACCTTCCCTGTATTCTCACGAACAGTTGCCTCGGGTAGTGGCGAAAGAAAACTAGCCTGATGATCTGTCTGAACATACAGCTGTTTGCCAGCAATAATTAAAATTACCAAGCCTGCTAATATCAATACAATTCTGCCTCCCGACTTTACTCCATCGCGCATATCCCCATTGTACCCCAACTGATCCGTAACCATTCATGGTTACATATAAAAGTAACCATTCACGAGTTTACAAAGGATTCAAAACCGAGCTTTACATGAAATGGATAGCTTGGCTTTAGAATCGGATATAATCGCTCGCTTAAGGCAAGGCCATTCATTTCATGAAAGGCCTTGCCTTGTTTCGCTCAGTTTGTTAAATCCTGAATGATTACATATAAAAGTATTGCTAATAATACATACTGTGTGTTATACTTAATCGGTGAAGTGGACTGGCGAAAAGGTAAAAAAAGATATGAACAAGAAAATAACTAAGATTGTATACACAGATGAGCCTATTAAACTAGGAAAGACTGTTGTTGCTAAAGACTTTCTTCCCCCACCAGAGGCTTTGGTATTCAAACAAGACACAAAGAAAGTAACCTTGTCATTAACTAGTGAAAGCATTATTTTCTTTAAACAGCAAGCAAAGAAACATGACGTAAAATACCAAGTGATGATCCGTAATCTTCTGGATAAATACACTCGTAGCTTGTCCCCTGCTACTTCTTGAACTACTTGACAAAAAGTAGGTCGTTTTGATAAACCGTACTTTACAAAATCAGCCTACCTCAAATACAGATAAGCTGGGCCTTGAGGTAATACACTAAGAGAAGCAATTCCCGCCTTGTTTTTTGCCACACTGATTGCGTCGTCAAATGAGCCCAAGCGATCTACAAGCCCAGTGGATCATCGGGCTGCTCTTCAAGAATAACTCCCTGGATATCTATCACCGCAACTTTATCCTCTCCTGATCCGTATAATTTCTCAGAGGGCGCAATATTGTGCCCTCCAAACAATCCTCCACCTCCCACAAAAAAGCTTACGCAGACATATAAAGGCTTCGCCTTTTAAGGCCCGCAAACAAGCCCCCACTAACCCCTAAGGTTGGATTATATTTGCTTAAACTTGAACTTGGATTATAATAGCCTTGAAATTAGCTATGGCTAGAGCAGAACAATACCCCCCATTAATTCCCGAGTGTCTCGAGTTTGCTATCCCACCACTATCTGGAATTGAAGAAATCTATAATCAGACTAGTTTTGCACGTGGTCCACTAGCAAAGCAGGTTGAGACAGTTTTCTGTAGAGGGTCTACTGCTGGACTGGTCAATCCTGATGGAAAATTAAACTTTAGAACGCCGCAAAGTGATGTTGATATAGGGACAGTTATAGTTAATCCACCACGCTGGGCTGGCTATTCAATTTCTCATGTGGATGTTGGAGGCATGCCGCGTGAAGTTGATGTTTTGTGGTTTGGTGAGGATAGCTTAGATCAAGAAACTCTAGATCCAACACGGACTTTCTTACATACTAAATTAGTTCATCCAGGCTGGGGAGTGTTAGATCCAGGGAAATACGATCGGTTTAAGGTTCAAGCAGTAAGTCAGCTATTTACGCGAGGGTTAGCTCGTGAAGATTTGGGTCATTCAATGCCAGTAACTCCTTCTTTAGTTGCTAAATTAGCTCTTGAACAAACCCTTTTTGTTGAACCTTGGCGTTGGACTAGTTATAAGACATATTTTACAGGTGACAACGCCCAGCGCCAAATTGCCCAACTACACCAAGCCAGTAATCGTGTTTTGCAGGATATGGTAGGCACTGGTCAGGCATCTATCATTGATGATAGTAATAGTGCCTCTGAGCCTGTTTATGGTCTTAATGAAAATGAAATTGAAACATTGCATCGTAAACATATGCCATTATTGCGCTCTCGCTCAATTGGACGGTTTGTACATGATCAGCTATCCATTCTGCTTCTTTCTAGGCAGGGATTGAATATGGACAATGCTACAAGAGTTGTCATGAAAGCTTTATCCCTTATGAAAAATCCTCAAATGAGCTGGAGGCTTGACGATACTGTATTTGCCTAATTCTTACAAGGCCCTTTTACTCTAATTCCAGATTAAACTTTGAGGGCTTGTCAAGAAGTTCTTTTACATATCTAAGAAAAATAGCTAGAGAGCTTACGTCTTTAGATATTATCCGATAGATTTCTTTATCTGTAATTTCTGCATAAAAATGGGTTAGTCGATTACGATAGCCAGCCATCTTGGTTAGCGTGGTTTCCGCATAATTTTTATCCACAACTCCCTTAATCCCTAAATTTCTGGCTATCTCTTTATATTCGGTTGAACGACTTCCATTAAGTCTGGATAAAATATGCGCGCCAATATGAAAAATCCCCTCTAAAGCTTGTCTTAAATAAAACTGTGCTAAAGCGATATTGTCTTGAGAGTTACGGAATTCATTAAATGAAAGATTGGCTAACTTACTTAATCTTTCCAAATCTCTATTTATTCCATCTATACGCGGTACAACTGATTGAGTTTTTATTTTACCAGTCATACTTGCGCTAAGATCTGCTGATCAAACATATTTAAAATAGGCTTAAAGTCCATGTATTTCATCTGTGTATTTAGCTCATATTCATGCCGATAATCTTCATTATCACTATACAATATCTTCCCGTGTCTAATTACATCAAACTGCAGTTCCAGAGGTGCACGATTCAATAGCACAATATCCAGCCCCTGCCCTACCTTAAGATTTACTGCTTTAGTAAATAAGTCATATAAACTATTGTATAGTTTTCTTGTATCGGTTAGGTTAATCTTGGAATTAAGTAAAACAGCAATATCCAAGTCGCTTCTTCCAGTTGCTTTACCTTCGGCATATGAGCCAAACAGATAAACCTCACTTACTCCTAACTGCTCAAGATCTTTTTTATACAAACTTAAATTAATCATGACTACATTATAGCAAAAGTTAATAGTAATTTTCTACAAGTTCTACAAGGACAAACCTTGCAGAAACTTCACAAATAGACATCTTGACGGTAAGATGTATAGATGGTACTATTGCCATAATATGAGTAATCAGAACTTAACAGAGCGGCGAGTGCAGGTTAATTTTCCAGAGGAGTTGTATCAGTTTATTCGTAAAGAGTCATTTAAGCAAGGTTCCTCTATTTCCGGTGTAATTCGGGGCGTGATTAAGGTTCATTTTGGTATTAAAGATAGTACTAGTTCTCAAAAAAACATTGACTGGGGAAAGTTTATTACCAAGCATGTTGGAGCTATAAGCGGTGCTGCTAATGACTCAACCACCCATGATAAATGGGCACATAAAACTGCAATAATGCATAAAAATAACCTACAATGACGATTTTTATCGATACAAGTGCGTTGCTGGCTTTAATAAATAGTAAAGATGAATTTCATAAATCAGCCTTAAATTTTGTAAAACAATATCATCCAGATCTTGTAACATCCAGCTGGGTAATAGAAGAATTCATATCCCATCTACATGCTCGCTACGGAGTTAAAGAGGCTTATAATGGAACAGACTTCATCAAAGATCTAAAAGCATTAAAGATAGTTTATCTAGATAAGGAAAAACTGGATAAAATATTTAGTATTTATCATGAAAAAGGTTCAAGCAGAATAAGCTTGGTGGATGTTAGTAATGTTGTAATTATGAAAGACGAGAGTTTAAAAGAGATATTCTCTTTTGACAGGCAGTTTGCTTCCGTTTTTCGATTGACCGTACTCCCTGATTAATACTTACCTCTGGAACATATAAGGACGGTCCTTATATATTAGCTACCTAAGAAGTAAGCGGCGATTTGACATGGGTTAGGCAAGCTCTCTGCTCGCATCCAGTTGCCACTCTGCCAGATATGCCTGTCTTTTCCTACTCCAGAAGTTGCCCTGATAATCTCTAAACCACCATTACCGCTTTTGTTAAAATGAATTTTCCATAATCCCTGATCTGGTATTTTTGCTTCCAGTGAATAATCTTCACGACTACTCCCACTCTAATCCAGGTAGCTTATATTCACAGGTCCAATCGCCACAGTTCTTTCTTGATGGCGAGGAGGAAGTACTTCATCTGTAACTAACTCCCAGCCCATTGTTTCTGCGCGCCTAGCTATAGCCTCAAGGGAAAATTGTTCCGTGGTAAACATTATTTACAGGACTTACCTGACTGACAAACTACCATTGTTATAATCTATACTCTACTCTTGAAGTGCAACATCTTGGTGAATTCCAGCATAATAAATGTTCTCTGCATATTGTAACGATCTTACAAGAGCTGGTTCAGTAACTCTTGATGTCCCTTTAACGTAAAATGGCTTCGAGTGCTCATCCTGACTGCAGAATACCAGTCCATCATGAGGAAAATGAGCCCATACAGTGCTGTTATCTCCAATGGGTCTTATTTTACACCCTTTTTTCTATTTTGCAAATTTTTGTATAATACACACATGCTCAGGGTTTTAAAATTAATTGATATAATGCGTACGAAGATTCATCAATTCGCTCAAACTTTTTTGCATTTCAGGTTCTCTTTTCCCTGTACCAACCTATAAAGGCTTCGCCTTTTAAGGCGTGCAAACAAGCCCCCACTAACCCTCACGGTTGGATTTTGCAAATTTTTGTATAATATCCTTAATGGCAAAGTCTTTAAATCGGCGGTTGTTGATCACCCTTGGTATTCCTACTATTTTCATCCCTGGCTTAATACTTGCCTCGGTCTTAGGCTGGGATTGGCAGAACGATTTACAGAAGATTCAAAAGTCTGGATACAAAGACTCTAATCTAATATTCCAAAAACAGATGCTGGTGACAACTGTCATCGATGGAGATACTTTTGAGATTGCAAATGGACAAACAGTTAGGCTCATTGGGTTAAATGCCCCGGATCGTGGAGAAGCTGGTTATGAACAGGCAAGCGCGTATCTTAAAGGGTTAATAGAAGGAGAGGAAGTTGAGCTGGAGTATGATAGCTATCATGATGATCAATATGGTCGTCTCTTGGCGTATGTCTGGGAAAAGTGTGAAACACAATTGGGTTGTAAAAATGGTAAGCGCATGATTAACTGGGTTCTAGTGAAAGAAGGCTATGGAGAGTTTGTGAGCTACAAAGGCAGAGCGCCCCTAACTTACGAAGATCTTCTAAAAAAGACCCAAAACTAGCCCTTTTTTTTGTTTTAAAACCGGGTTTTAAAACAAAGTTTAAATATTAAAGGCCTTGCCTTTAATATTGTTTAACGGGTTTTTTGATGGTTGTGTAGAGTAAGCCTAAGACAACTCCAAAGCCGACGATAATTCCTGCCCAGGGGAGCCAGAACAGGCGCTCAGTGAGGCGGCTCTCGAGTTTATCGCAATGATCCCCGATTCCGTCTCCATCTTCGTCTTGTTGGTAGCGATTAGCAACGTCTGGACAGTTGTCATTAGTGTTTAGAACTCCATCCAGATCAAAGTCCTCACAGGCATCTCCAATACCGTTATTGTTAATATCTTCCTGAGCTGGGTTTGGGACTGCTGGGCAGTTGTCTTTTTCGTCCAACACACTGTCTCCATCAATATCTGCGGGTGTAAAGAAATAATTATCTTCAAAGATGGGTGCGTCGAGGATTATTACATTGGTTGCAGTGAGTAAGTCACCTACTTCTTGGTAAGGGATGGTGGAGACAGAGGTGGCTGGGTCTGTGTAGAGGTTGTAGTTTTCCAGAGGCTTAGCTAGAAAGCGCAGGTAGTATTGAGTGGAGGTACTACTACCAAGTTGGTTAAAGCTCATCTCAGTAACCCGCAGAGGCTGGGAGTATGTTAGGGTAACTCTAAATATGCTACTGGAAGTCTGTGGAAAGCTTATGGTGGAACCTGTATAGTCAGATTCAGCAATAATTAAGATTTCCTTATCCCCAGATATTTTGGTTATTTCAATTCTAACTGGTTCGCGCGAGAACTGGGCAAGCTGAAAAGTGAACTGGTCGGTTGTAATTGGTTGGTCATAACTAAAACTCCAGGCTTTGCTTGAAGCAGGTGGCTGTACCTGGTAATCTTCGTATGTTTGGCTGTTGTTATCATGGAGAGATACCGCATCGGTAAAGCTCCCACTGGGAATTACTTCAAATTTCGTTGAAGTTTTCTCAGAGCGGATCTGAAATGGCTCAAACTCATAAACACTGCTACTGGATTGTAGTGCGTAGCTATTGGCAGATCCGTTTCCTACTAAAAGTGGCACCTCTACAACAGTAGGTATGTTTTTAACATTAGGCGTGATTCCCCCAACTTGTCTGAACGACTTTAGTTCAGGAGCTGGTGACAGCTGAATTGCCTGAACTTTAACTGTTAATCCAAAACCAAAGATAAGGATTAGGATTGTGATTAATACTTTTTTCATGGTTATTTTCGTTTGCGGAGTAATACAGTTGCCATTAAGGCAGTACCAATAACAAAGAAGGTAATAATGCGCCACGCTAAGACCATGTCCCAAATTTCTACGAGTAATAACCTAGCTATTACAAAAATGATAACACCTAAACCGAAGCGCTCAAGGACTTTTTGTGAATCAAGCTCTCCTTTAAGATAAGCAGTAAGTCCCACTCCTGTAAATATGCCGAGAGTTAACATGCTTGATAGACCTGATGAAATATCTAAAGCATGAATGGTTAGCCAGGTTGTAGCCAACGCATACGCTCCCCCTAGTATGAGGAGAGCCTTGGGTGCTAACTGTATTTTTCCTGTGTTTTCACTGTTTTGTACAAAATACGCTCCAGCACCCAACATGCCAAAAGTTACGGCCAAAAGAGTAAAAAAGTCGTCGTGCCAAATTCCATTAGTCCAAGCATAAGCGTTAAACGACTCTAAGGAAAATATAATTGGCAGAATAAAATAGAAAAGTAAGCTCATGCCAATCTGCTTGTTTAAAAAACGCGTGGCAATAATCGGCAAAATTGCTGCTTCCAGTGCAAAAGCTATTGCAAGGACCGGTCCCTCAAATTCGTAGGCCGTAGCAGCAACTAGTAGCATAATAGCGGTTCCCGCATAGGCATAGACTGGTGCTTTAAGCTTAGTAATCTTAAATACAGCGTAAGAGGCCGCCATAAATGCCAGTGATACTGACAAAGACAGCAAGCCTCTAAGATGCTCTACTGCTATCCCGTTAATCCAGCCTAAAGCAAACAATCCAACTAGAACTGCCGTTGCCTGGTCCACTCTATCCGCCGACCTCGCGCGAACAATTGCCAAAACACTTGCAAGATAGAATATATTACCAAAAGTTACAGCAAAAAACTTGAGCTGAATAATTTCCAATGGGGTGTAACGCTCTAAAACATAGCGACTCATAGGGCTAAAGAAATCAATACTATACAAGCTAATCATTACCATGGAGAGAATTACCAAAAACCTCCAACCCTTAAATCGAACCACCCAGAGTGAGCCAACCGTCACCACAAGCAAGTAGCTATACAAAGCTACAATGCTTCCTCCCTCTCCCCCAGTAATAATAGGTCCTAAGGCTCCAGCCACAAGCGCGGCAATAATTAGTGGTTGGTCGTTATAGCGAATGCTGATTACAGCCATCAGTACCATCACCACAAAGCTCATTCCCAAAGCAACAAAAGCTGGAAACATCTGATAGACAAACTGGGCAGAAGCAATGGTGATTAAGGTAACAGCTCCACCTAAAAATACAAGTACGGTTCCTTGGGTACGAGAAATAGATAGTCGGCGTTCTCCACCAACTAGGATTGCCAGGCCCGCAATTAAGCCTAAAGTTATGCGCCCAACTGGGCCAATCCAGTTATTCAGGAAAGCGTAAGAAACAAGCCAAACAAAGCCAAGAAGAATGAGAAATGCACCAACCTTTAGTGGCCAATCAGCTTTAAACCAATTCCAAAATAACTCCAACCCCGAAGGTTGGACCTCTAACCTACTCGTTGGTTGAGATTTTATTTCAGTTGGAGCTATATTAATATTAGGAGTGGTTTTGCCTTCTAGCTGGGTAATCCGCTCATCCAGCTTCTGCATTCGCAGATACAGTAAAACTATGCCGACGATAACAACAACCCAACCCATGTATTAAACATAGCATATCTTAGAAACATTTGTCTAGCATATAAAGGCTTCGCCTTTATATGCTGATTAATTTTTTGCGGATTCTGCGGTAAATAAGGACTACAATTATCCCTACTGGTATCCAGATGAGGGCGTAGACGGCTAGTCTTATGACCAGATAGGATAATCCATACAGCGTAGTTAAGAGATTGCGTACTGCTTGTTTAAATACAAATACTGGTTGCCATTTTTCGGTTGGAGTGATGGATAACTCAAGCTCAGACTGGGCAAGCTCTATATTTAATAAGCTTAAAGCCGAGCTTTGCTGTAAATATGTAATACGACCTTTAGCAAACTCTATTTGCTGATCAATCCGCTGAATTTCCCGCTGCAAGTTGAGAAGGTCGCTAATTTCTGTGGCTTGTTCAATAATGCTATCCATTTGCTCGCGAACTTTTTCTAGACTAGTAAGTCTGGCCATCTCGTCAACATACTGATCCGTAACATCCTGGGACTCAACTGATTCGTAAGTGATGCGCTCAGAGTTATCACGAACAAGTTGCATGACCTCGTCTAATTTTTCAGCAGGAATGCGCACGCTCATAGATAAGTGTGGAGCAGTTTCTGGATGAGAAAGATAAGAGCTAACAACAAATCCGTTAGCCTGGGTTATTTTTGTTTGTACTTGATCGCGAGCCACAATAACATCCTTTACAACTGCTTTGGTGGTGCCATTTCTGACTACTAAGCGATCCTCCACTGCCTCGTTGGGAACGGGAGCATTCTGTTCTGGATAATAAGCCTCTTCTGATCTCCCAAATTCATCCATCACATTCTCCATCGCGTTCATGCTCTTGCCCATTTGAGCTGACGGAGCAGCTAATCCCATTTGGTAATCTCCAGCGTAGCCAGCATTTCTATAAGAATAGCTGTTTAGGGTGCTTTGAATAACTCCCCAAGCTCCAATTACAGCAAGCAACAAAACAACTCCGTAGATTACTTTCTTCTTCATACTATCTATAGATATACCATATTCTCTGTACCATCCGCAACTTTTCTACAAGGTTTGTCCTTGTATTTTTTAATCTATTGACAAATCCAGGATCTGCATTATATACTTGTTTCATTAAAGTATAATTATGTCTACTTTACTAAAACCATTATTAGTAAGAGAAAAACTGCTAGAAAGAAAGATGCGTATTTTTACTTTCCATGAGTTTAGTAGTTTATTTCCCTCTTCTCGTCATAGTACTAAGTATTTTCTGGAGCATCAAGTGGAACAAGGTTTATTAACCAGAATTAAACGCGGTTTATATACACTTAAAACTGACCCTCCAAGCGAGGAAGAGATAGCAAATGCATTGTATAGACCTTCCTACATTTCCTTTGAGTATGCGCTTGCGTACTACAACCTTCTCCCAGAGATGCCCTATCATCTTACCTCTGCCACAACCAAGCCAACCAGGCTTTTCATATTATCTAGCAATTCATTTTCTTATCGTACTATCAAAACAGAAGCATACACAGGATATCGATTGGTTGAGCAAGGGGAAATAAGATACCTAATTGCGGAACCAGAAAAAGCTCTGGTTGATAGTCTGTATTTTGTTTCCCTTAGTCGAACAACAATCAATGAGAGGATATTTCAAAACTATAAACTTAAAACACTAAATAAAGCGAAGGTATCTCAATATGCCAAACTTTATCAGCAGAAAAAATTAGATACTATTCTTGGTAATTTACTATGATAACCGTCGACAATATTCGCATACTTGCAACAAAACACCAGACAACCGAATTGAATATTCGTAGAGAGTATGTTCAGCATCTGTTTTTGTCTTGGTTGTATAGGAATCCTGATACTACCAAGCTTTGTTTCAAGGGTGGCACAGCGCTTCGTATCGTCTATGGTAGCCCTCGTTTCTCCGAAGATCTTGATTTTAGTGCTGCTCTCGAGCCTAGAATTCTTAAAAGGAGCATTTTATGGACTCTAAAAGAAATTCAGCGGGAAGGAGTTAAAACGCAGTTATTAGAAGCCAAGACCACATCAGGAGGGTACTTAGCAATTGTATCGTTTCTTATTAACACATACCAAGTAACTATCCAACTTGAAGTCTCTGCTCGTAACCAAAGTAGTCAAAGTGAAGTTATTACAATTATTAGTGATTTTATTCCAAGCTACACTCTTGTGGCTCTTACGCGCCAACAAATCGTAGAAGAGAAAATTCAGGCTCTTTTATCGCGTGGTAAACCAAGAGATTATTATGATCTATACTTTATGCTAAGGGGAAATCTTCTTTCAGATGAACAAAAGAGACAACTCCCAACAATTACTAAAAAACTGCAAAAAGTGCATATATTTTTTAATCGAGAATTAAGATTATTTTTACCAAAAAGCCACTGGCCAGTCATTAAAAACTTTGAGCAACATTTATATCAAGAACTAACCCGTTACACTTAAGCTGTCAATTTACCAACTGCCTCCACCACCTCCACCACCGCCAGAGGATCCACCACTAAATCCTGAGGAAAAGCCACTCGAGCTGCGAGTGGAGGTGGCCTGTTGGTAGAGAACTCTACATCACTAGTGTTTACAGATTGTGGAATTTATGGTATTTTTAGTGTTGCAAGGAGGAGCAAAAACATGTCAGCAACTGTAGTAAACAAAGACAATTTTGAAGAGGTGGTTAAAAATTCAGATAAGCCTGTTCTGATAGATTTCTATGCTGACTGGTGTCAACCATGTAAGATCCTTTCCCCTATCCTAGATGAAATTGCTACTGAAATGGGAGACAAAGTTGTGGTGGGTAAAGTTAATGTCGACGATAATCAGGAACTAGCCGCGCAGTTTGGCGTTATGAGCATCCCAACGGTGATAATGTTTAAAGATGGAGATGCGGCTACCCAATGGGTAGGTGTTCAAGATAAGCAGACCTATATATCCGCAATTTCAAGTTAATTATGTATGATGTTGTTATTATTGGTGGAGGTCCTTCTGGTTTAACAGCTTCAATATATACTTCCCGCGCAAACCTAAAAACTCTTGTTTTAGCTGGTGATAAGCCCGGGGGTCAGTTAATGCTTACTACAGAAGTAGATAACTATCCTGGCTTTCCTGAGGGCATTATGGGGCCTGATTTGATGTTAAATATGCGAAAGCAGGCAGAACGCTTTGGAGCTGAGATTAAGGATGAAGTAGTAACAGAGGTAAACATCAAGACCTTTAAGCTTAAAACGGCCAAAGGAAAATACGAGGCCAAAGCAGTGATTATTGCTACAGGGGCAGACACCAAATGGTTAGGAGTTCCTGGAGAACAAGAGCTTATTGGTCGCGGAGTATCCTCTTGCGCTCCATGTGATGCTTTTTTCTTCAAAGAAAAACAAGTTATCGTGGTTGGTGGTGGAGATTCAGCAATGGAAGAGGCATTGGTATTAACTAAGTTTGCAAGCGCGGTAACGATTATTCACCGCAAAGCTAAGTTTCGCGCTTCGAAGATTATGCAGGATAAGGTACTCACCCACCCCAAGATTAAGATTATCTGGAATAGTGAGGTAGTTAAAGTGTTGGGTGAACAGAAAGTAGAAGGAGTTGAGCTGAAAATAGATGGCAAAGAAACAGAACTGAAAATAGATGGAGTATTTGTAGCCGTTGGGCATATCCCCAATACTAATATCTTTAAAGATAAACTGGAGCTAGATGAAAAAGGGTTTTTAAAGATATTCCCAGGTTCTAAGACTAGTGTTGAAGGGGTGTTTGTGGCAGGAGATGTGCACGATCATACTTATAAGCAAGCAATAACCGCAGCAGGCTTTGGCTGCATGGCCGCTATGGATGCTGAAAAGTGGCTGGAAAAGTGATTTTGTTTTAAAACCCGGTTTTAAAATACAGGTAGACTACAGTTAATAAAAGTAAAAATCGCCCACTTAAGGCAAGACCTTTCATGCAATGGAAGGTCTTGCCTTGCCTGTTTTTACAACCTTTACAACCTCGGGGGTTACAAATGCCTTAAATACAACCTAAACCCCACAGATTATTTATTCAGTAGAAATATGCTATGACGATTAATTGAGCCTCTGGAAGATAATTTTCTTTCTCTTGCGGGGACGTTCCACATAAAAAAACCTACCAAGCAGCCTTTTTGGTGGATGTTTAATCATATTGTTATTATATTACCATCTTTAGAAACTTAGGGTTAAATCCTGTGTCTGCTGGCATTCTGGGCAGATATATGTTCCCCTACCCCCTACTTTCAGGTATTCGATAGGTTTATCTGGGTGTCTGGGGCAGGGTAGGTCAGTTTGCTTATATACCTTAAAGTACTTCTGATAACTTCCTTTCTCCCCATCGGGGTGGATATACCAAGTAGCCGAGCTACCCCCTAATTTAAGCGATTCTTCTAAGACAGATATAATTGCTTTGTGTAATACTGAGCTTTCCTTGTATGAGATTAAATTAGCAGGAATCTCGGGGTGAATCTTGGCCATCCAGAGCGCGTCATTCGCGTAAATATTACCAATACCAGCAATGAGGGATTGGTCTAGAAGAACTTCTTTTATTTTAGTCGTTGTAGACTGAAAAATCTCATATAACTTCTCTAAAGTAAGATCATCCAGTGGCTCAGGTCCCAGTGATTTTAACCTTGTTTTTAGTTCTTTTAAGGTTATTAATTTAAGATAACCAAAAGTGCGAGGATCACTAAAATATAGCTGGGTCGAATTAGATAAAACAAGCTTAACATGGACATATTCATCCATAGAAACTTTGCTCCTGATTAATAATCTTCCGCTCATTTTTAGATGGCATTCAATAAATGTATTGTTATCCAGATGGAGAAATAAATATTTACCCCGTCGGCTAGTGTCGATGATCTTACTTCCCTCAACTTTCTTGATAAAGCTTGGCGCGTCGGGAAGCAGCATATGAGGCCTGTCGTACCAGACCTTTTTAATAGTCTGGTTAATTAAGTAAGGGTGTAATTTAATACGGACAGTTTCAACTTCTGGAAGTTCTGGCATAAACTAGATTATACCTTAGGAGTTATTTTAAAACCCGGTTTTAAAATCAATACTCCTACACTAATATGATTTTTACAAATACAATCCCATGGTTACGGACCAGAAGAGGTGGATGAGGATTGGGACGTAGATAGATTCGGTGATACGAAAGATGATGCTGTTAACAAGGCTTAAGATAAGAATTGTTGAAAGGTAGATAAATAAACCTAGACCAGATAATTTAAGCACAAAAAATACAATGGGGAAATGGATAACTAAAAATAATAAACTAGAGATTAGCACTGCTTTGGGATCCGGCACGTAATAACGCAAGAAATTATATAAAAATCCCCTTCCAAAGGTCTCCTCTGTGATAGCTGTAGCTGTAGAGAGCAACATAAGTCCAAATAAGCCAAACTCACCAGCTGCCGCAACTGGCTCAAAATTAAAACCCTGGTATTTAATAAAATTAAAGATTAACCCTTCAGCCCCCAAGAGCATTCCTAACCCTACTCCCAAATATATATCCTTTATAATGTGTTTGGACTTAAATCCCAAAAGTCTCCAGTTGTTTTTTTCATATCTGGATAAATACCAAAATACTGGTCCTAAGAATATTAATGGCTTGGCAATAAACTCATCAAGAGGTTCAGAAAGCTGATAAAAAAAGCGGTACACTCCCCAGGCAAGCAAAACAACCACATAAATCGCAAGTACTCTCCTCATATGTCTGAATTATTAAAAGTCTTTCCTTGTTTTATCATGGCTTCGGTTTTCATCTTTGCCTCACGCATGGATAAATTGTCTTTTAGTATTTGCTGTTCAACAAAGTAAGTTGCGTACATGTTCCCAGTTTCAGTTGCAGTTTTCATCTTGTCTATATTAACACACAAGTTCTAGAAACGATCGCAACCCCCTAGGAACAATTTGTTAGGTACAATTCACTTCCTGAGAAAAAAGACAGGAGGTGAATATGAAGCATAAGAAACTAACTGAGTCGGAACGAATACTCTTA
>Ga0210050_1001237_pt1 | contig 28636 bp, 17 predicted proteins | sample CryGey132114_all_FD_185463 | JGI IMG/M metagenome (GOLD analysis project Ga0210050, IMG submission 185463) | Groundwater microbial communities from aquifer - Crystal Geyser CG22_combo_CG10-13_8/21/14_all (SPAdes) (version 2) | ecosystem: Environmental > Aquatic > Deep subsurface > Groundwater ... | reverse complement strand
GAGAAAATTTCATGGAGATCTTTGAAAAACAAACGACAGAAGAAGCGTCAATATTTTTTGAAAGTTGGTATGAAAATGTAGTTAAGTCAAATATAGCGCCTATGAAAAAAGCAGCGAAGACATTAAAACATTATAAGCAAGGAATAATCAACATTATAAAATACAATCTCAATAATGCAAGAGCAGAGCGTTTTAATGGTGCGATACAAAAGCTAAACAGGGTTGCTCAAGGCTACAGAAATTTTAATAACCTGAGGATTGCTATTCTCTTCTTCAATGGCAAACTCAACCTATTTTCACACTATTAACGGTAGAACCGATTATTTTTAACCAACTCGGTTTCGGAATCAAGATCTTTTATTCCCGTGTTTGTTTTTACAGTCCATCTAATATTTTTATTTGTAATTGAGATTTTCCATCTGTTCTCCCAATTACCGTGAGAAAGAGGATAGGCTTCCCTATCGTAAAACTCTCCAACCTTCATCCAGAAATTAATAGTAACACTGTTCTGAAAATTTAAACTTGAACTGCTCAAAACTTTTATATTGTCGTTTACACCGTCAAAGAAGTATGCGCTTGCAGCATTTCCCCAGCGATCAGTAATTAATGCGGCGCCCGAAACAGTGCCATTATTATTGAACCCGCTTACATCATTTGCGTTACCGGTAAAAGGATAAAATGCTACAAGATCACCGGTTTGTTTAATCGTGGAATCACGAACAGAAACGCCAATACTATCAAACACAATTCCTCCGCGACCATCATCGACCGAACAATTAATATAGTAATTACCGGCATCGAACGGTGCAGACCAAATGGCAGAGTCACCGTTTGTAGTCAGAGTTCCAAAGACAGCAGACCAAATATAATTTAAAGAATCTCCATCAGCATCCGCTGCAATACATTTAATTGAAGTATTTGAACCAAGATGAATTTTTCTTGGATGAGCAATTAAGCGGTCAATTATAGGATCAGTATTAATAAATTCCACGACTTCAACAAATATAGAATCGGATGCTGCACCTCCATTATTATCATGGACTGTACATTCAACTAAATAGTTTCCAGGAGTTAAAGGAGTTGACCAGTTTATCATAGATCCTATTCCGGAAATAGTTCCGCCCGAAATAAACCATTCATAATTTATCGGATCATTATCAATATCAACAGCCGAGCAATATAATTTTGTGGAATCTCCCATTATTACAACTTGTTTCTCCGCAGAAAGTGATTTAATACGGGGCGGGTGGTTTGCAACAACCTGACCCGATGAAAAATCAATAATGATATTATTAACCAATGCTTTGTTAAGATCGTAGGTAATTACACTGCCAGCCGGAATTATTACTGCAATAACCGCAGCATCCGGCGGGATGATGATGGATGTTTCACCGGTTACTGCTGATTTTATTAGCGTGCTGGAAACAGCATCGTAGATGTTACGAACCTCATTACCTACATTTATAAGAACAGATTTCTCTGTTGCATAAGGATTATAATAGAGGAAACTCGGAAACGCATCTTTATGGAAATAATCAGTTTTAAGTAAATCTAATTTTAATATCATTGAAACATTCGTCGTGTCAATTATTCCGCCTAATATTCCAACATGCGATGAACCATAAAGCGCCAGGTTAGTCAGCCCCCACTGTCCGCCAATAGCATCTCCGGTTGCATAAGGACTATTCCCGTATTGATTTTGGCGAAGCGCCTCGTGTCCAATATAAGAATGAGGATCGTACTGGTGCGCCCATTCTTCGCTGTCTTGATTTTGATCCGGAAGATAATTTGTGTAAAACAATCGCGCAGAGTTAGCCGCATTCAAAACCCACTTACCGATCGCGCGTGCATAACGGTCATCGTAACGAACTGCCGGAACAAGCGCTCCTACTTGCTCAAATGTATTCATCAAAAAAGCGTAATTGTTTGAACCATTCACTTCGCCAATCAAACCGTCAACATTATAACCACCCCATGTACCGGTTATTGCGCCCCATTCGCGAAGCGGACCAACATCAAAACACCAGTTAAGCATTTTTGAAAGATTGTATGTAGTCCCTAATTCTGCATTCATTCTTGCGGCTGTATAAGCGCCATAAGACAATTGTAATTCGTATGAAGGATTGGACGTCAGAGAATTGAGAAATTCCATACACCATTCTGCGCCAATTCTATACTCTCTATTTCCGGTTTCCATATAAGCATTATAAAGTATCCATGCAAGGGCGCCCGCAGCTTCCGGTTCAACAACTCCGGAAGATAGCGGCTGCATTGTCATAAGATTAAATGCGCGATAGTTCATATAAGGAACATGCCAGGGAGTTGTGCTTCCTCCCATCGCGTTTGCCGCCGCCAACCATCTATCGGCAACATATAAAAATTGATTCGAAAAATCACCGGTGTTGCGATATTGATCATAGAGTTGATAGAAAAAAATATTTGGCATTACATCATACCACCAATCATCCCAATTGCTGCCCGTCGGATGATTGAGATAAACATTTGCATTATTGTCTTTGTTAAAATATTCTTCGCACATCAATACCCAATTATATCCGTTCTGATTACTTTTATCTATGCCTATCAATGATGATCCGGTTGTTGCCGGTATAAGATTTATCGCTTCCGCAGAAAATGGCGATGTAGTTCCGACAACTGTATGCAGACCAAAACTAATGTGCCCCGGATAATTAACCGTGTTATTATTTATCCAAATCAGCGGAAGATATTGCCCGGTGCGATTGAGATCAAAAACAAGACTGTCGTAACCGGCGGTTACTTTTTTCCAATCTCTCATTTCATAAGGAGATGGAATATTTGGCATCTGTTCTATTCGATTGATGTTTATTTGTTGAGCATTTAATGCAATAGCAGAATTAAAAATTAACAAAATGATTTTAAGAATTTTATTGTGCATAATTATTTTCATAACGAGCGCTCCTGATATTCCGGGTAGTTCATATTTTTTCACCATGCATAATACTGCGGCGATATTCCAGCCGGCGGAAAGATAGCATCTAATTTTGATAATGATTCCTTAGTAAAATTAATTTCCAAAGCTCTTTGCGAAGATTCTAATTGTTGAAGAGTTCTTGGACCTATAATTGGTGAAGTAACACCGGGTTGATTGAGAAGCCACGCAAGAGCAGTGTTTGCGGGTTCCTCTCCTAATTCATCACAAAAATTTTCCCACTTTTCAATTTGCTCTTTGTTGTTTTTTAGTTTACTAATAATTTCAGTTGAATTTCTTCGACCTTCGTTTAAGTTTTTTAGTACACCACCGAGTAGTCCGCCTTCAAGAGGACTCCATGGAATTATTCCGACCCCATAATAATTACATGCGGGAATCATCTCGCGTTCAATTTTCCGGTTGAAGAGATTGTACTTACTTTGTTCGCTTATCAATCCAAGTAATTTTCTTCTGCGTGCTTCTTCGTTTGCAGCTGCAATATCCCATCCCGCAAAATTGCTGCTGCCCACATAAATTATTTTTCCTTCACGTATCAATTGTTCCATCGCCTGCCAAATTTCATCCCACGGAGTTTCTCTATGAACGTGATGCATTTGGTACAAATCAATATGATCGGTCTTTAGTCTTCTCAGACTATCTTCGCAGGCTTTCTTTATATGATATGCAGAAAGATGTTTTTCATTCACCCTATCTCCCATCTCACCATAAACTTTACTTGCCAGGACAATGTTTTCTCTCCGCTCTTTATTTTCCTCTAACCATTTTCCAATAATTTTTTCAGTAATCCCCTCTCCTTTTTTGCCGCCATAAACATTCGCAGTATCAAAAAAATTAATGCCGAGTTCTAACGCTCGATTCATCATTTGGAAACTTTCTTTTTCCGATGTGTGCGCGCCGAAGTTCATCGTACCGAGGCAAAGGCGGCTAACCATCAGTCCGCTTCTGCCTATTCTTGTATACTGCATTGCTTTTCCTTTAATTCTTCTATGAAAATATTTTGTCAATAATGTAAATAGCCATTCAACGAAAAGATTTTTATATCTTCTACTTTTAGTGTCTTTAGCTCGTCTCCAAAAACATTTAATTTGATCTGTTCACCTGGCAAAATGAAAAATCCTCTATCCGAAAATGTTACGTCTTTATGATACAGATCAATAAAAAAGACTGGATTGTCACTCTTCATTTCTAATTGAGTAGAACCACCCTTCTTTAACATTTTCAATTCTAATGTTGATTGCTTTAATTGGACATGTTTCCACAGTTTGGTCAGATAATAATTCCTACAAATTATTATATTTGATACATTGTATAACACCGCTGCGATAATCCAATTTTCTTCGGAGGGTAAATCCTTACGAACGAATGAACTGATTTCTGTAAGACCTTCTTTACTGCTTGTAAGATTAGTGTTCGTGTCTTGAATGATCTCCCCAGTAATCGTGCTAACAACAGTAAGTCTCAATTTGCCTTTAATTATGTCTTGATTTTGATTAAGCAAAATTATTTTAATCGTACTTCCGTCGTCTTTAAAGGAGAGTAATTGTGGAGCGAATGCATTCTTTACAAAGTAGTAGGCTAATTTCGGCTTGATATCTGAATCAACGATAGCCCAACTGGTAACGGGCCAGCAGTCATTTAGCTGCCATATTATACTGCCGTTTGTTCTTCCATTAGTCCGCCAATATTCAATGCATGTTTTCAACGCTAAGGCTTGATTCAACTGTGTAAGATACAAATAATCATCCCACTCTGTTTTAATCGGAAGATGCCCACTCATGAACCTCATTATTCTTTCGGGACCTTCTATTTGTTTATTATGATGTTCAAATATTTTATCGCTGAAAGTTCTATTCTTCTTCGGTAAATATTTTTCAAATGTATCTTTGTTGGCGGGAGCCTGAAAGCCAAACTCAGTAACAAATAAACTTTTGTCATCTTTCACTTTTTCGTAATCAATCCACATACTCCAGATTTTCCACTGATGGGTATTCCCGCTCTTAAAAGAATTTGGGTCATCCTCATTTCCAAATGGAGAAGACTGCCAATAAGGGCGATCAGGATCAACCTTATTTAAAATCTTTGGAATAACATTGTGATAAATTTTATACCCCGGCATTTTTTTATAGGATATTTTTTGTTCCTGAAACCATATCCATTCATTCTCATTATTGCCGCACCAAAGCGCAAGGCATGGATGATGTTGAAGCCGTAAAACATTCTGAGTTACTTCTTTTCTTACATTGGCGATGAATTCATTATTCTCCGGATAAGCTCCGCACGCAAACATGAAATCCTGCCAAACGAGTAATCCCAATTCATCGCACAGGCGATAAAATTCGTCATTCTCATAAATGCCTCCGCCCCACACTCTAACCATATTGATATTGGCTTGCTTTGCTAACGAAAGCAAATACGAATATTTCTTTTGCGAAACTTCCGGAAGGAATGAATCAGCAGGTATCCAGTTTACCCCTTTGCAATAAATATCTTTGTTGTTTATTCGAAATTTAAAAGTTGATGTTTCTTTTTCTTTTAAGATTAACTCAATTGTCCTGATTCCAACTTTTCTTTCTACCTCATCAAGAATTTCATTATCGTCATCAAAGATTTTAGCTCGTAACAAATACAAATGCTGGTCGCCTTCACCATTGGGATACCATAATTTTGGTTCTTTAATTTTGAAAGCTACCCTATATTCTTTTGTCTCCTGAACCGTGATCTTCTTTTCATAAATATTATCTTCATCCGATAGAGATACAAGAAGCAAATTATTTTTTGAAGAGTGAGTTTCAACTCTAATGACAACTTCAACATCAGCATAATTTTTGCCAAGCTTTTTAGTGTTAAAAACCAGGTTTTTTATTTTTGAATTTGATCCTGCGCGTAAATAAACCCCGCGCCATATTCCCGATGTTGGAAAAGTCGGACCCCAATCCCATCCGAAAGAATATTGTGCTTTTCTTATATACACTCTGCTCGAGTTAAGCGCGACGGGAAGTTTTCCATATTTTTCTTCTTGCTGCTCTGCATATCTGACTGGAGATTTAATAATAACCTTCAGCAAATTGTTTTTCTGTTTTAAAATATTTTTAACGTTAAATGAATACGTTAAAAACATGTTATCCGTATTCCCGAGTTTTCTATCGTTTAAATATATTTCACCAACTGTATCTACACCTTCAAAAACAAGATTAACGTTTTTAATTGTGTTATCATAAAAATCAAATTTAGTTTGATAAACCAAATCGCACTCAGTAATCCATCCTAATTTTAGTTCATTGTCTGCGAAGAATGGATCAACGATAAGTTTGTTGTTTAACAAGTCGGTGTGGATAGTTCCGGGAATAGTAGCGGCAAATTGTTTCCCGGATTTTAGTTGTTTGTTTGTAATTCCTTTAATTGAATAAGAAGATTCCGCTAAAGAAAAAGTCCAATTCTTATTTAATTCATTCTGTGCAGCCACTTTTGTAACCTTTGTCTCATGTCCAATTACTAATTTACCTGCTTCGTGTTCCTTCGTGAAAACCTTCGTGGTTCTTCGTGAAAGGATTTATTAACGCGAAGACTTTATGAATTTAAATAATCACTTTCTATTGGGTGAAAATTATTTAATGTTTTCAAATTCCGTTAACGCCACCGGGTTTTGCGATATTTTCAATAAGGATAACAATCCCTCTATAGTAGATTCAGCGCCGGAATTTTTATTAATTGAATTCTCATTTTCAATTCCATCATAAAAAATTCCCGTATGAGGATTATACATAACTTCACCGGCTGGATTTTTACCGGTAAACCATTGCGCAACTCTGCCTGCCTTTATCGCATACATCGAATCTGCCGTAACGTTATATGCCTCTAATAAAGCAAAAACCATAGGTCTTATGTTATAAGCTATTTGTGAAAATTGGCTTGATTCCATAGTTTCTATTTTGCGATGATGCTTTCGAACTTTGAAGTAGCTTAAAAAATTTTTGCTGATTAGGAGATCATAAAAATTATTCAATTCCGAAAGAGCGCTTGCTTTGATTTTTTCATCGTTTAAAATCCGAAACGCTTTAAGTAAGGCATAAGATTGGGAATTGCCCCAGCCGTGCCACGTGTTTTCCCAGCTTAGAAAAGCGCCATAAAATTCTGATTCTTTATCTTTTATCTGCATCATCATCATGCCTTGCACTAAGGACTTCACATAATGAAGGATTTCTTTATCGCCGGAATTTTGGTAGTATTCAGAAAGAAGTAGAACTAAAAGTGCAGATTGATCAGATGCAGTTTTCGATGGAAGCCAGTCCGGCAGTTTTATTCCGTCAATTTTAATTTTCGCTTTATCTTTTGGGATTAACCGCTTGATTGCATCAATGCCTTTTTCTATGCTTTGTTTAACTCTAACGGATCTATTGTCATTTGAATTTTTAAAATTCTTATAATTTTCCATTAACGCCCAAAGCGCTCTCCACGTCCACCAATTTGGTTCTGCTACACTTGTTTTAAAAGATTTATTTATTGAGTTGTCTTTCCAAATAAAATTGTAGAAGAAACCATTTTCGGATTGCATATACAATAGAAACTCAACAAGATTATAATATTTAATAAGACTTGAGCTGTCGTTATTCACTCTAAAATATTCTAAATAAAAAATTGCTGCACGCGCTGCATCATCAACACAAGCATAACCTTCGTCTTCATCGTCAATAAATTTATAGTCGGGAGCGTTGCTGTAAATATGGATTACCGCCATCTGTCTGCCATTCACTTCGATTTCTTTGTAGAGATAATCAAGGTGTGATTTATTTACAGTAAATGCTGTTTGACCTAACGATAGTTCACCACAAAATACAATGAGCGCAGTAATCAAAATCCATTTTACAATTGAGAAATTTCTTTTCATGCTTGCTTTTAACTATTTACATAATGATAAAAGATAATCAACATTGGTTTCAGCGAGACAGATATTTGAATCAGCGCCTGAATAATAAATTTTCACATTGCCGTTCTCTTCAATAATCCAACCGTTGGAAAAAACGACATTGTTAACATCACCGATGCGCTCGTAATCTTTATCCGGAGAGAGTATCGGTTCTTTGCTTTTCCCTTTTACTATCCATGGTTTTTCGAGATCGAGAAGAACCACGCCAAGTTTGTAAATTGAGCCTGTCCCGAATGATCTTACCCCGTGATAAAGCATCAGCCATCCTTCTTTAGTTCTAACCGGATTACTTGATGATCCAATTTTATCGGCTTCCCATGTGCCTAATTCAGGTTCAAGAAGTATTTTATATCCGCCCCAGTGAATTAAATCGGGGCTGCGGCTTATCCAAATATCTTTTCTGTTTTCAGCGGTTGGGCGATCTACTTTCCAAAAGTAGCCGTCAATTTTTTCTGGAAATAAAGCGCAATCTTTATTAGATGGTTCGGATATGGGACCATGAATTTTAAAGTCTATAAAATTTGTTGTCTCAGCTAATATTACAACAGGTTGATATTTTGAGTAACCTGTGTATGTAAGATAAAACTTGTTTTCAATTTGTGTAATTCGAACATCTTCAATTCCCCACTTCACATAATCATAACAATCTTTATGATCTTCGGGGGTAAGTACAGGTTTTGGAGAGACTGTGAAATTATATCCCTCCTTACTCTCTGCAATTACGAAAGACGATCTCCCTATCGGAAGTTCAACTCTGCAAAGGAGAATATATTTCCCATTGTACTTAACCGCCCCGGGATTAAAAATACTATTAACATTGAATGGAACATTCGCTTTGGTTAGGATAGGATTTTTACTGTATTTAGATATTTCCAATTACTTTACCTTTTTTGTTTATGCACTTGAATCAAGATCCAGTTAATTTTTTTAGCAATTCATTAAGATTGACTTTTGCGATACTGCTTGCATGATCGGACATAGCGTAAGGAATTATTAGTTCATCTCCATGTATTACACCGCCGCAGCTATAAACTACATTTGGGACATAGCCTTCTCTTTCATTTTCATTGGGAGTTAAAAGAGGTTCTTCTAAACGCCCGATAACTTTTGATGGATCATCCCTATCTAACAAAAATGCTCCGATCGAGTATTCGCGCATAGCTCCAACACCATGACTTAAAACTAACCAACCGGCTTCGGTCTCAATTGGTGAGCCGCAGTTGCCGAGCTGAACAAATTCCCAGGGATATGTGGGTTTAAGAATTAATTGCTTAGTGTACCAGAAATGAAGATGCTCGGAATACATTAGAAAAATATTTTCATTATCCTGCCGGGAGATCATTGCATAAAGTCCATTAATTTTTCGTGGGAAAAGCGCCATACCTTTATTCTTCACTTCGGGTCCATTTAAAGTGCTTATTTTAAAATTAAGGAAATCTTTAGTTTCAAGAAGTTGTGAAAAAATTACTTTCCCATCGAAAGCTGTATAAGTAGCATAATAAATTCGCTCTCCATTTTCATTAGTGAACTCAACGAATCGTGCATCCTCAATTCCATTCATTTCCGAAGGGGAATGAGGAAAAATTATTCTCTCCGAAAGTCCTTGATCAGGGGAATATTGGATTTCATAATTTGAAAGCGCCAGAGATAAAATTCCGTTTGCGATCAACTCATTTTCTCCCCCTTTCTTTTTGAAAGGTCGTATTAAAATTTTTATGCTATTTTCAAGATCAGTTAGAGTAAAATTCTCTTCAAGACTACTCATCACTTGTTTAGCAAAATCATTCAACAAATCAAGTTCTAAAAGTTTTCGTTCAAAAAGTATTTTTTCATAAACAGGGTTCGTATAATTTTCCGAAGTGGTTACATAACGGGTTGGAGCATTAATAGTAATGTCATTTTCTTTAGTGATAACTCCTGATCTGAAAGTAATTGATGAAAGATGTCCCTCGCCTGTAGCGCGTAAACTTACTATAAAGCGACGACTACCTCCGGGCAGATCTGATTGATCCGGGTGCCAAATCATCGAAGGATTAAAGAGAGCGGCGGACTCCAGGGAATACTCTTGAGTGAAATAAGCGCCAATTAATAATTTCCGCTCCTCACTTAAAACCTGGTCGGTTAGCAGATGTTTTTTCATCTTTTCAAACCTGTTAAGAAAAAATATTCGCAGCCTTTGATGCCGTACTTCAAATTCTGTTATCACCTGTCTAAGTTCTTTTTTAACTTCTTTTTCAGAAAGCGTAAGGATTCTTCCAAGAATCTTTATAATTCTTTCTTCAGACATTATTGCGAACGGTCGGTATACAACTCTTTTGTAATCAGGTGTAATTACTATCTTTGTTCTAATTGCTTTCATCTTTACTCATAAATTGTTTTTCGATCATTTAAGATACTATCTATTTATTCTTTTATCCCTGTTGAAGCCATACTTTGAATAAAATATTTCTGGAAGAACAAGTACGCCAGCACTATCGGCAGCGCAAGCATTACAGCGGATGCAAGTTTAACTCCAAGCTGAGACTCCGCCCTTCCGCCAACTGCAAATAACGTAACAAGCTGCGGCATTGTCATCAAACTTTCATCGCGGATTACTATCAAGGGCCAGAGTACTTCATTCCATGAAGCCATAAAGGTTATGATGCCGATTGTTATTATCGCCGGCATCGAGTTAGGCCACAGTATTCTAAAAATTATTTGCAATTCATTACAACCATCAAGTCTTGCGGCGTCAATTAAACTATCGGGAATGGATTTAAAATATTGCCTGAACATAATAATACTTAACGCATTTATTAGATAAGGAACTATTAATGCCCAATACGTATCTATCCAGCCAAACTTTACCATGATAATGTACTGCGGGATGAGTGTTATTTGGAATGGCAGGGTCATCATGAAAATGATTACATAAAAAATTAAATCTCTTCCTTTGAATACAAGTTTGGATAACGCATAACCGATCATCGAACCAAAAATTAAGACGCCAATTGTAATGGAAGAGGCGACGATAATGCTGTTAATAAATGCTCCGCCGATGGGAATCTTATCAACCATTTGTGCATAACTGGTTAACGTCAAGGATGTCGGCATCAATGTTAAACTACCGATCTCATTTTCGGGTGCGATTGATGCTATCACCATCCAATAAAAGGGATATACAAATATCACTGCGCAGACGGTAAGAGCGACATAAAACAATATTGATTTAATTTTTTTCAATGGTCTTTCTCAATGAATTTTTTCTGAATCATTACAACAGCTAAAATGATGAATGCAAAAAACAAACCAAGTGTTGCCGCATATCCCATGTGGTAGTAGAAGAATCCCTGTTTATAAATATAAAGCACTGCGGAGACCGTACTATTCAACGGTCCGCCGCCGGTCATAATATATGGTTCGATAAATAAGGAGAAACCTCCGATGGTAGAAAGGATCACCACCATAAAAATTGTTGGGTTGATCATCGGCAAAGTAATTTTGAAAAATTTTTGCCAATGGTTTGCACCTTCAAGATCGGCGGCTTCATAATATTGTGTTGGAACCGTTTGAAGCCCGACGAGAAAGAGGATTATATAAAGCCCAACATTCTTCCATGTAGCCATTACAGCAATTGAAGTCATCGCAATATTCGGATCGGTCAGCCATCCAATTTTACCAAATCCAATTCCAGTAAGTAATCTGTTAAATAGCCCCGTATCAAATCCGAATAACTGCTGCCACAAAATTGTAACCACAACACCGGAAACAATTACGGGAAGAAAAAATGCGCCTCTAAAAACTCCGCGCAATTTTATTTTTTGATTTAAAATTTCTGCAAGAAACAGTGCAACTATAATTTGAAGCGGAATGTGAATAATTAGAAATATTAATGTGTTTCCGATTGCCTTAAAAAAAGTCTTATCATTGAAGAGTCTTATATAATTATTAAAACCTGTGTACTCCATCGGCGAAATTATATTCCATTTATGAAATGTAAGAACAATAGAGAAAACAACAGGGAAGGCAACGAACAGTAAAAAGTGCACTATATATGGTGAAACTAATAAGTAGGGTAATATTTTTTTTCTATTTATCATTTTAGAAATAATAAGTTTACTGCATCTGAAGCATCTTTTACGGCTTGTTCAGGCGTCTTCACTCCATAAATAACACAAGCTTCATACTCTTGTGAAATTAAATCAAACACTTCTTTCAGCACAGGCGAAGCATCCGTTCCTCTGACATACTTTGATTGGTCTGCAAATATTTTCATCTTCGGATTACGGTTGAAATACCCGCTAAAATATTCATCGGTGTTAATGTTTTTTCTTCTCGGAAGTTGATTAGTCAATTCCAAAAGTTTGAGATCGCCGTCGCTGTCTATTAATGTTTTTACATATTCCCATGCAGCTTGCGGATTTTTACAAGTTTTGAATATCACAATATTTTTAGGATCGCCATACGTATAAATTGGACCTTGATGATCATCAGGCACAGGGATCGCACTGAAATTATACTCAAATCCTTTTGGTTTGAACTTATCTGCATGAGATATTTCCCAGGGACCGGTAAATCTTGTCGCGATTATTTCGGATAGAAAAACATCCTGTCTTGCCGAAAGCTGTTCCTTAGAGAAGTAATTTTTTTTGTACAGCGTCCGAAGAAATTTGAAAACTCCGACACCATATTCATTATTGAAAACAGCTTTATCCCCTTTTACTAACGGCGCACCGCCTGAAGCGGCAAGATACAATGGATAGAAATCAAAAAATCTTTGCCACCAGGTTACAAGCACTTCAGAATATCCAAACCATCTGTCAACATAACCATCGCCGTTAACATCTTTTTGAAATTTTGCAGAAAATCTAAAAAAATCAGAATACGATTTAGGTGGAACTGATGAGCCTAAATCAGCAATCATTTTTTCATTGTAAATTAGCATGATCGGATTAATCTTCCACGGGATCTGATAAATATGTCCATCAAGTGATCTAATTTCCTCTATCACTTCGCTGTCACATCTTTCGTTAAGAAAATCCATAAAACCTTTAAGTGTATCAAGCGCTACCAAAACCTTTGCCTGCGCGTATGCTTCAACATCACCTTGCCACATGTTGGAATAGATGTCCGGAGTAGTTTTGCCAACCACCGCTGCAAGAATAATTTCTTCACTCGATCTGCCTTCGGGAACCGGTTGATATTTTACCGAAACGTCTCTATTGTTTTTATTCCACTTTTCTGTCTTTAGTTTTGCGAATTGAATTTCATAACTATTATTGGAACACCAATAGATCAACTTCGTGTCGGAACTTTCATTACCCGAATTACATGACGACAACGTCAGCCAAATCAGAATAAGCAGAGCAATATTTATAAAAAATCTATTCATTAATATCTATTCCCAATTAGACCAATCATTATCAATTGAAGGAAATGCCGGTCTCGGAATTAGATTGCCTCTTTTAGCAATATACATATCAATTGCTTTTTTATCATTTTCGTTTGAAACTTTTATTTTATCAAGGGCATTTTGGTTTATAACAATGTTATATTTTTTCTTCAGCTCAAGAACTTTGTGCAATATTTTTTTTGAAAGTTCTTCGCTCATAATTTCGGACTGAGATTTTTTCTTTTCATTTAACAAACTTTGTTCTTCAGAATTTAAGGTGATGGAGTTAGCTAATTCATTTCTGTAGGCGCTGTATGATATTTTATCTTTCCACCAGTTAGATTGTTTTATTACCCATTCGGATTTGTTATAACCGCTTTGGTAGGCTTTGGCAGTTAATAATTTATCTCTCACCATAAGCCAAACTAAATCTTCTAAAGATTTTGAAAATCCGACTAAATCATTTTTATTGAATTTGATATATTGTTCACGGTTCCTATACCAGATGATAAATTCATCTAAAGACAAGTTACGACTCTTACACTCAACTAATTTTAGACCGGTGTACTTCGCACCTCTTTTTAATCCAAGATTAGCTAATGCAACATCAAGTTTGTCATCCAATTCCCATTCGGAATATTTTTCGGGCGACAGAATAAATTTCCCAAGATATGATCGAAGCACATTAAACGCATCACGTTTTATTATGGGACTCTCAATCGAAAATAATTTCTTTACATATTGATCCGACAACATATCCATTTTGCTTTTAGTGATTGCATTAATTGATTCGGATTTAAGTTTGTTATATTCTGCTTCTCCCGTAATCATGTTTTGGGTAATGTTATCAATCTTAATAATATACCATCCATCAGCAGTATGAATAGGATCGGAAATTCTTCCGGCTTTCAATGTATCCACTATTTGAGCAAACTGCGGATTTTTCATATAAATATTGTACAGACTGGTTGTTAGTTGTCTATCGTCAACCAGAACTGAATCACTTAATTGTGCTGTGAATAAAGAGTCAAACGAAATTCCGCTTTTTAACTGCTTTAAATAATTATCCACATCCGGCGGGTTCCGGGCGTATAACCATCTCAGTTGATATTCAGTCTGTTTCGTCTCAATTACTTTATTAATCTCAGTATCGTTTATCTTTATCTTAGGCACAATCTCCTTCTCGAACATTTCTTCAGCCGCTAAATCGTATTCGATATCCGCAAATAATTCTTTCGTTGATTCTTTTTCCATGACCCCTTTTTCATATCCTTCAAGGGTAAGCAGCTTTTCATTTATCATATAATTAAGATGTGTCAGTTTAGAATTCTTTTTTCTTTTTGGGAAAGCCGGTCCAAACTCATAACTGTACACGAACTCCTCAACTGTAATTTTTATTGATCCAACTTGAGCAACAATTTCATTTTTTGTTTTTGAATTTTCCTCTCCTTCAAAAAATATGCTTTGAGAAAAACTCTTGCTGATACAAAATGATAATAATATGAGTAAAAGAGTTTTCAATTCTAAACTAAAACAATATGATTGTGTTCTACAAACTCTAACCATTAAAATTTTATACCTACAGAAAAACTGTGTACATTTTTTAACTTTCCAAAATCTCGATAGGCATAGTCAAAGTTTACAATTGCAGAACTTAAAAGCATTTTGGAATTTACACCGGCGCCAATTGAAAATCCGCCTTCAGCATCTTTAAGAAAAAGTGAATTGTATCCTCCCCGGATTGAAAACATTTCCATAAATGAAAACTCCGAACCTACATTTAAACTTTGGTAATCATTGCTTGGCACAAGAGCATCAGCGGCAACAGTTAGTTTATAATCTTCATATTGAAAAGCTGGCGTTGAAACGCCTATCTGAAAATAAAGAGGTAAATCCCATGAATCCATTTCAACATCCGTTGGAATTCTGTCGTTCGAACCTTGTTTGGTATCATCAACACGAATAAAATACCGTGAGTCTCTTCCCTCTAAGCGCATAGGTGTTCCAAAATTTGTCATTACGGCGCCGATAGTCATTCCTCCCAAAAGATCAGTTTTGAAAATAGTGCCGGCATCAATAGCGAATGCTGAAGAACTCATGTGCCAAATGGACTGCTTGATATATTTTGCCGTAATTCCGATTGAGAACCTGTCTGTTAATTTTCTTGCAAAAGATAAAGCGATCGCAATATCTGAGGCGCTGAAATTTTCCCCCGTTCCTTCCGGTTGTTCAACGGTTCTAACTTTCATGTCTTCCATAGAGAGCGAGGTAAAACTTAAACCAAAATTTCCGAAATCTCCTAAAGGAATTACCAAACCCGCGTAATCAAATTTTGTATCCGCGATCCAATCCGTGTGTACCAGTATTACTTCATACTGATTAAGGTTGGCTATTCCGCTAACGTTCCAATACAAAGAGGATGCATCATTTGCGAGACTTACAAAAGCGCCGCCCATTCCATTTGCAGAAGCGCCAACGCCAATTTCTAAAAAAGATGCGGCAGTTGTCCCCACCTTTGATACATTTTGCGGATAGAGCAAGTGATTTGCTGAGAAGAAAATCATAACAACTAAAAATATATTTCGGTAAGATTTTTTATTCATAACATTCTCGCGCAAGAATTTATATTTTATTGAATTCATCATTTTATCACCGCAAACTTTCCAATTTTTTGCCCCACACCGGGAGCTTCAATATGAAAAACATAAACTCCGAATGCGATGTCCATTCCATCCTTAGAAACAAGGTTCCAACCTTCCTGCCCGTCGGCAAGCGTACTTGAGTGCTCGATCGTATTAACTAACTTTCCGCTTAACGTGTAAATACTAATTGTACATTGGCTCGGAAGATGAATAAAAAATATTCTTCTTTCACCACGTCCAACTTCGGTTGAAAACGGCTCCCATGATGCGGCTCCAACATAAGGATTAGGGACAACGGCAATGTTGTTCATATCAGTTTGGGCTTTGCTCTTGTCAAACCCCTGTCCTTTCAGTGTGAACTCATAAAACTCCCCTTTTCTAAATGGCTTTTTGTTCACAACCCTAAAAATGTCTCCGTATTGAGGAGGTCTCTGTTTATCCTCAGCAATTGTGGTGTCTTTGATTAATGTAATTGACCAGCTTACATGAAGATTTGTTTGATCGGTGGCTTTTTTCCCAAGAGAATCTCCGAATACTAAAAAGATTGCGTCACTATCGTTAAATATCTTATCTTCATATAAATCTCTGAAAATAAATTGAAAATGTTCGATCCCTTCAGTAAGATTATTCACGATAATATTGGACTGTATCGGCTGTCGGAACACAACAGGAAACGACAAGTCACCCTGACCTGGTTCCATCAACTTTATTTCAAAGTCGGCAGGGTAATCTATTTTTTTTCCAATGTAAGCAGATTGGTATCTCGAATCAAAACCAACCTGCACAAGGTAGTTGCTGTTTCCCTTAACCCATTTGGTTTTAGTCGTATCAAAATCAACTACTACCGCTGTATCACTTTTAATATCAATTGTAAAACCGTCAAGAACCGGAGTTTGCTCATCAACTCCATTTATTTTCTGCTTTGTTACTAAAGTATCCCCCCGTAAAACATTAATAAGAGAGTACTCCGGATGTGCAGAATTATGAAAAGGAACGTCATCATAAAATTCTAATCTATAAGTATTAAAGTTTTTAATTGAATCGGGATTTAGTATCGAGAGAGACGAGATCGAAATGTTTCCCGTTCCCGGTCCGGTTCCCTGAAACGTTTCAACACCCGGTGCAAGATACCCTGCAGCAGGAGCTCTTGGAGTGATAACGGCGGTATTAATATCAGTTGTAATATTCCCGTTAATATCTTTCTTCAGAATTGTTGTCGTTTCAGATGGAGGTATACCTTCAAAATTTCCTTCGATTGTGGTGGTTTCGTATCCTCTATCGTACGCTGCAACCGCATAGTAGTAAGTTTGTCCGTTCTGCACGGTAGAATCCGTGAACGAATGTTTTAATCCCGAATCGGTTCCAAGATTGAACATTGCGCCGTTCACATTTATCGGATGAAGCCCTTTCACGCCATCAATCAAATCGAACTGGGCAATTGGATTCCGGAAAATTGATTTGCCGTAAGCATCTGTAATAACTTTATTTTCGAGAAAATTCGGTTCTGTCGATCTGTAGATTCTGTATCCTTCAAAATTTATTCGCTGATAAAATTCATCGAATGTCTTTTCAGCTCTGTCATCCCAATAGAGCGTAACCTTATGATCTCCGGGAACAGCGGTTAGAATTGGTTTTTCAGGCGGTTTGGCAAAGCGGTAATTCGCATTATAGATTTGCTGCACTGTCTTTTTTCTTCTGAATAGATCGTCCTGATTAATTCCGAAGATCATAGACATTGAAAATCTTTCCGTCTCCCCTTCTTCTTCTAATTTACCGGTGGATGAAGAGTAAGTATTTCTTCCGTTCATGCTGAAAAGGTAACTTGAAAAATAATTCGCGAGATTAACGCCGATCATCGATTGTCCATGTGGTTCAGGAAGTCCTGCAAGTACCGTCCAGTTTTCCTCATCATTGTCAAGTTCATAAGTATGCACAGCGTAAATTTTAAAACCGGTAAGTCCCAATTGATCCGATTCATCTTTATCAAGAATTCCAAAATTCGGTTCACCTTGATCGGGTTTGCCGTTCCCCTGTGTGCCGTCTCCATCCGCTTCCGTATAACCTGAATCAAAAGGACCTATACCGTCGGCGCCGACGTCGTCTTTCAGTGGTTCTCCTATGTCCCAGACACCGTTATCATTTATATCGGTAAACGATTTCCAGTTGCCATTTTCATCCGCATCCCAATGCTCGTTCCACGAATAACCGTAAAACTGAAAAAACTTTGTAGTATCCTGAAAGACATTTTTTAAATACGGATCTTGATTTGGATCAGTAATAAATACTGTCGCGTTGTTATCGCGTTTCTCATTGGTCAATCCATCCGCATCGTTATCTCTTAAATCATCCGGAACTCCCGGACTTTCAAGAAAAGCATATCCCGCCATCCCAACAGGACTCCAGTTCCCGGGGTTGCCAATGGGAACAACAGACCAAGCATAAGACATATCCAACAGTTCGTTATAATCGCCGGCGTTGTTCGAGGAATTATCATGTCCGCCAATTCCCCAATCAACATATTGCGCGAATAAAGTTTTTTGATAATCGTATGTTCCCATATTTGTAATCTCGTAATACCAGAAAATCACATCTTCGGCAAGCACTTGCGACCATTGAAAACCGCGCGCTCTAACCTGCATGCCCAAACCGCCTCTTGTCGGATCATCGGCATCAGGAATAAAATTGTTCTTTAAGATATATTCTCTATCTTCATTGTCATCAAATACAAAAAACGTTTCAACATCTGCGTTGAAGATTCCTTTTCCGAAAAATCCGTTCCACTTCCCCGCCCAATCGGAAGGTCTATCAGGCCATTTCTCAGGCCATGTGGCAGGGATATCACTTCTTGCCGGTTCATTACCGTAAGTTGCTGAATAACCGGGCAACGACCACCAGCCGTATGTTACTTTCGTTGCACTATTTAATCGAGTAAACTCATAATAGTTTGATTCAAGTGGATGAATCAGTCTCCCAGCAGGATCCTTTGCTTCAGCCTGTACAATAATTGCCACGCCATCTACATACGTGTGGTTTGTTCCTTTAGGCCAAACCCCGCTTCTGCTTGCTTCATGTTCCCAGTCTGCAATTTCACCGAAGTTATAATAAACAGTCGCGGCAAGATTACCATCCAGATATCCTTTCTTGGTCTGATTGTGGTCTCCTTTGTTTTTATCAACAATCCTCTGTCCAAGAGACTGATTAGAGACAACAACAATTACTGCAAAAAGTAGAATTATAAAACTGTAACTATTCTTTGTTATCAACATTTTTTCTCCACTAAAAATACAACCTAAAATGAAAAATCAGCTCCAATTACAATTTGTCTGGGAGTTGAATAAAAATCTGGTCTGGTAAAAAAATCTTTAATTGAATTGACACCTCTCGGTTGTGTCTGATTTCTTGTAAGTTCTAAAGTGTCTCCGGCTCTACCGGTGTCGCCGAAAACATTCACCTCATTGAGCGTGTCGAACAGATTAAATATCTTCATATAGATTGAAAATTTTTGCCCGGCTAATTCTAAATACTTCGTTACATAAAAATCGACATCGTAAAACGCAGGTCTAGTATCGCTGTTTTCCAATCCTGTTCTCTGATTTTGTAGAGACGGTGTATAAGGTAAGCCCGATCCTAATCTTCCAACAAAACTTGCAATGTAATTTCCCGACTCACCAAGCGTTAAAGTAAAATTAAATGAATGGGTTCTGTCCCAATCTAACGGTACAAGTTGTTTGTTCTGCTCAATGGGCGGATTAGATTGCGCGTTGTTAAATGCTGCATTAGGATCCGAAGCGCTCCCCTTAGCAATTTGAAAAGTATAATCTAAAGTTGCGCCAATACCGTTTACGAATCTTTTTTCAAAAGATAAAGTTATTCCTTTTACGGAACCATAATCTTTGTTTATCAGCTTACTGAATTTTTTGAAATTATTTTTGATATAAATTTCCGACGCCAATAAATTTCGTATATCTTTATAATAACCCGTGAGTGTAATCCCAAACTCATCGGTTAAAGCTTGTTGTAATCCTATTTCGTACATCGTGGTTTGCTGCGGTTCAAGGTCTGCATTGCCAATTGTGTTGCCGATATTTTCAGGAAAGTCACCGGATAATCCAATTCTGAAATTAGGATTGCGGTACAAATTTTCGAACGGAGGAATCTGGAAAAAATGACCATAGGAAATGTGAATTGCTCCTCTATCGGTTATCGGATAAGAGAGCCCGATGCGCGGACTGAATTGGTATTTTGATTTTGCTTTTACAAATAATGAATCTGGATATTTCGATGGTGAGAAGTCATCCAAAAGATTAATTCTGTTGGGATCTTTTAAATATTTACCATCCGGTTCAAAATAGTCAAACCTTAATCCGACATTAACTATTAAATAATCGATCTCTACTTTATCTTGAATATAATATGCGAACTGAAAAGGATTAGCCTGATAGGCGTTATAACTAAATGCCGTATCAGCCGGCATCACAGGTTTAAAATTTGATGAAGCATCAACAATAATTTGAAAATCTTTGTACTTTAGATCATGATATGTAAAATCAATTCCTGTTTTAATCTGGTTGATATTATCAACCTGCCAGGTAAAATCTGATTTTCCGGTATAACTTGATGTAGTATGATTAAAATGCCAGTTTTGTGTACCACCGGTTAAAAACGCATTTCCGCTGACATCTTTTTTTCTATCCGGATTTATATAACTATACCCATTATACACTATCTCGCCTGCATCGTTGTAAGTTATTGTGGTTTCAAATGGATTTTCGTAAACGTATTGTTTAAACTCCGATCTGAGTGCCGAAGCTGAAAAATCTATAAACGCCGAGTTGCTCAACAGTAACGTATAACTTGCTATACCTAAATAACTCTTTTGAAATTTTTTATAGTCACCATCAGGATTAAGTCTATAAACATGATCATAATCCCGGTATTTATTATCCTGATAAAGTCCGGAAAGGACAATCCCTTTTCCACCACCAACATCAATGGCTAACTTCCCTTGTAATGATAATTTCCGACTAAAATTCATAGGGACATAGGCGCTATCGCCTGTTGCTCCAATGTACCAGTCTTTGGAGTCATTGGCGGAAAAGTTGGAAGAATCTGATGGATTAAAAACTCGTTGCCCATAGATTGAACCTTCATCATAATTATAACGACCGGAAATAAAAAATTTTAATAAATTTTCTAAACCCGGAACTGGACCGCTGAGATTTCCTTGGATATTGTAAACATTGGTAGGACTGATATGATTGATGTTTGTAAATATATTTTTATGGGTACTAACATAATCGCCTGAGTAGAAAGAAAAATTTCCATCTAACTTTTCACCTGCAATCTTTGTAACTTGATTGACAACGCCTGAAAGCGCTTCACCATATTCTGCATTGAATGTTCCCGTAAGAACTTGAATTTCTTCAATACTATTTACTTCTGCCGATAAAGATGATTGCCCGGAGTAAACATCATTTACCGGGACACCATCAATTAAATATTTTACTTCATTACCTCTACCGCCTCTAAAATGTCCGTCAACAACCCCGGCTTGTAAATTTACAACCGCAGAAACATCTTCAAGAGGAAGCATGGAAATATTTTCGCTGCTAATGGTCTGTTCGGTAGAAGTGAGATCTTTTCTAACTAAATGTTTTTCAGCTGTTACAATTACATCAGCTAATTCCATTGATTCCGGATTTAATTCGAAATCAATTTTTGTTGTCTGATCTACTGATACCCTCACCTTCTGAACAACAAATGAAGCATAACCAACCATCGAAGCTTTTAATTGATATTCTCCGGGAGGAAGATTGATAATAAAATAATTACCATCTAAGTCGGAAGAAGCTCCTATTGAAGTGCCAACCACCAAAACATTTGTCCCTATCAGTGCTTCGCGGGTGGTCTTATCAATTATTTTGCCTGATATTTTGCCCGTTGTACCGGCATAAACAAAGGCGCCCACCATGAATATAAATATGCTGATCGTAGAGACTAAAACTTTTATACAATTAGTAAAAGTGAACACTACATCCACCTCTTATTACTTAAAAAAATCTATTAATTAAATTTTAAAATAAAAGGGCACCTTTATCAGGTGCCCTGTTTAGAGTGTTTTATTTCAAGAGGATTAATTTTCTTGCTTGATTGAAGTCACCGCTTCTGATCATGTAAATATATGTTCCGCTGGAAACCTTTGATCCGAAATTGTTATCTCCATTCCATTGAACTTGGTATGTTCCGGAATTCTTTTCACTGTTGATCAAAGTTTTTACTTCGCGTCCGAGCAAATCATAGATTACCAATCTGACTAAAGAATTTGTCGGGAGAGAATAATTAATTATGGTACTCGGGTTAAAAGGATTCGGATAGTTTTGAGATAAACTATAATTAGTTGGAGTTTCAGTTCCATTAGGTACATCAGTAACTCCATTTTTCTTTATCTCTAATTGATCCATATAAACTGTTCCCTGGAACCGGCCTAATGGATGTAATCTTACTGATATTGCCACTGCTCCTTCTTGTACAGGGACATCAACATAAAACTGTGTCCAGTCAAATGATGCTGCATTAGGGAACTTTAATGGAATGTCGCTTGCCCAAAACTCTCCCCAGCCTGCATTGTTTCCCATAGTGTTATGGAAGATAGGAGTTATCGCTACTGTCCATGGATCGCCGACTGCTGCCGCTGAATCCGGTTTCAAATTCATTCCTTTGATCCATACACTAATTCTTAAGATTTCACCCGGGGCGATACCATTTAAAGCGGTGATATCATACGATTCTTTCGTTGAAGTAGCACGAGTAGGAACCTTACCGTTTAATGGATATTTTCTTGTTCCGACAAATCCATCATGGGTACCCGCTAAATTGTCAAACTTTAATGAGTGTAACCCTTGATACGCTTCCTCTGTTGTGATTCTTGTATTCTCATATCCTTGATCCAACTGTCCGTCATTGCCTCCGTTTGGCGGCAGCCAGTAAAACCAGCCTGTTGGTACTCCTACTTGACTATTCCAATCCTGTCCTAACCAGCCTCCGCGTCCGTTCAAAATAAAATCATCTGCCCAGACTGTGCCCGTTGCATCTTTTCCGCCTACAAACCTAATGATCGTTTTGTATGCATCTTCTGGTAAACTTATCTCGCCTACAGCTGTTTCTGCTAATTTCCATCCTGTTGAATTCGCTGCACTCTGATCCAACTCAAACTTCTTCTCACCGATCAAACTTCCGTCTTCCCGGTAAAATGAATAACTTGCATACCATTTCTGGTCTTCTGTCGTTGGGTTTGTGTTTACTCCCGATGTCTTATAATACATCCCCATATCTATATCTACATTCTTAAAATGTCGCTCAGACCACAAATCTACCATATTCTCTGACTCCCACATCGCTGCTTCCGGTGTGGTACTCTTCTCTATCTTTAGTGATCTGCCCATCGAATGGGAATCATCTGTCGCCCAGCTCAAGGTCGCTCCGCCAGGTTCAGCTCCCTTCATCCAATACGATGGCAAGTTTTGCTCGAAACTGCCTATCTCATTGAGTGAGGCTACTTCTAATTTCTCTACTTTCAATTCATCCATATAAACGGTTCCTTGAAACCTTCCCAATGGATGTAATCTTACTGACAATGCTAACGCTCCTTCTTGTACAGGGACATCAACATAAAACTGTGTCCAGCCAAATGACGTTGCATTCGGGAACTTTAACGGAATGTCGCTTGCCCAAAACTCTCCCCAGCCTGCATTGTTTCCTACTGTGTTATGGAAGATCGGAGTTATTGCTACTGTCCATGGATCGCCGACCGCTGCCGCTGAATCCGGTTTCAAATTCATTCCTTTGATCCATACACTGACCCTTATTACATCTCCCGGAACTACTCCGCTTAATGGATATTTTCTTGTTCCGACAAATCCATCATGGGTACCCGCTAAATTGTCAAACTTTAATGAGTGTAACCCTTGATACGCTTCCTCTGTTGTGATTCTTGTATTCTCATATCCTTGATCCAACTGTCCGTCATTGCCTCCGTTTGGCGGCAGCCAGTAAAACCAGCCTGTTGGTACTCCTACTTGACTATTCCAATCCTGTCCTAACCAGCCTCCGCGTCCGTTCAAAATAAAATCATCTGCCCAGACTGTGCCCGTTGCATCTTTTCCGCCTACAAACCTAATGATCGTTTTGTATGCATCTTCTGGTAAACTTATCTCGCCTACAGCTGTTTCTGCTAATTTCCATCCTGTTGAATTCGCTGCACTCTGATCCAACTCAAACTTCTTCTCACCGATCAAACTTCCGTCTTCCCGGTAAAATGAATAACTTGCATACCATTTCTGGTCTTCTGTCGTTGGGTTTGTGTTTACTCCCGATGTCTTATAATACATCCCCATATCTATATCTACATTCTTAAAATGTCGCTCAGACCACAAATCTACCATATTCTCTGATTCCCACATCGCTGCTTCCGGTGTAGTACTCTTCTCTATCTTTAGTGATCTGCCCATCGAATGGGAATCATCTGTCGCCCAGCTCAAGGTCGCTCCGCCAGGTTCAGCTCCCTTCATCCAATATGATGGCAAGTTTTGCTCGAAACTGCCAAATTCGTTTATTCCGCTTTGAGCCTGCACGGGATTTTGAACTACTATCAGTATGATGGAAAAAAGACTAATCCACCATCGGGAAATTTTGCTATTGTTTTTCATAGCTTCTCCTTTAGTTTATTTATTGATTATGAACTTTAACACTTCCTGAAATATTCTTATTTAGAAAAAAGTTAGTCAAATTGTATGGATAAATTTGTTTTGAAATAGATTTCATGAAACTATCTTTTGTTTTGGTTTACACCGCGAAGTTGATTCTCTGACGATCAGTTCGACAGGTACCAGCACTTTTTTTATGATAGATTTTTTATTCTTAAGCGCAGTAACGATTAACTTAAGAGCCTCGCTCCCCATCTCAATTTTCGGAACTCTTATTGTTGTGAGGGTTGGACGAAGCATAATATCCGCCTCAATATCATCAAATCCAATTAACGATACATCTTGTGGAACTTTATATCCATTATCCTTTAAATAATGAAGTATCCCTATCGCCAAAGCATCATTGCCTGCAAACACCGCAGTGACATTTTTGTTTTTAGAAAATAATTTTTCTGCTGAATGAAACCCGTTTTGTCTATCCGGATATTTGGCATCAGTAATAATTAGAGAATTCTTGATAGGGATATTTGCCCGCTCCAATGCTTGTTTGTATCCAATTAATCTATGAGATAAACTGGGGTGCTCAATATCTCCACCGATAAACGCAATATTTTTATGCCCGAGATCAATTAAATGATTTGTTGCCAGGAGAGCTCCCTGGATATTATCTATTAATACAAGCGGATAACTATTAGTGGAAGGGATATAATCAATAAAAACAGTAGGAAGATGATAAGCGGATATTTTTTCAATCAGTATTTGAGGAATTTTCCCTGCTATTATAATTCCATCAACGCTTTTGTTTAAGATAAACCTTGGCAACATATCATTTTCGGTAAAATTCGGTTTAATAGATGTGAGTATGATATAATATCCCTCACTTCTTGCTTCAAATTCAGTTCCTAAAAATATCGTTGTATAGAAGGGTTCTGTTCTCAGAAAATGATCATCTGTAAGAATAAAACCGATGTTGCCCGTTTTTCCTGAGACCAAACTTACAGCGGATTTGGATGGATAATAGTTAAGCGATTTAATCGCTTTTTGTACCCGATCTTTTGTTTCTTCTGATATTGGTTTACTATTATTGATTACAAAGGAAACCGTTGCGATAGAAACATTGGCTTTTTTAGCTACATCTTTAATTGTTGATTTCATTTTAAATTCGTTAAACGTTTAACCTTAGTTTAATAAATTTAACCTTTAAAGTCAAGAAACGTTGCTAAATATTTAGGTGTACACAAAAAAATATTTTTGCAAATTACGGGATGCATAGTTGGAGTTGATAATTTGAAGGAGTTCCTTAAGGTAAAAAAAGGAAGTCCGGTTCTTAGTATAGAGTAATGTCGAAGAGATGAAAAGGTATATACATCTTGCGTTGATGCTCTTGGTATTCGTGGAAATGGATAAAAACCAGTTAAAAATAGGTTAGTTTTTAGAAAATTCGAAAATCTTTAAAATAAAAAAGCTCAATTTCTTTCAAAATCAAGCTTTTTCGAGCTGGAAATGGGACTCGAACCCGCAACCTGCTGATTACAAAGGAACGTCCCACTTGAATTGTAAAAAAAGCGTGTCTCTAACTCATTACAAAATAAAGAATTACGAGACCTTGAATTTTCCTTTTCAGACGGAAGTAGTTTTTGAAGTAGTTTTATCCTGAAAATTGAATTCTGTTTTAGTGTGTGGGAAATTAAGAAATGAAAAACCTTTCCTCTCAGAAGTATACTAATCTCTATATTGCTTTTTAAGTTGAGTTTTATCTATCGACAAATATTTTTTTATTACCTAAAAATAATAATTTGAAGTCTTGATGTTTTGTTATGTTAAGGGACAAGTTCAACTATCTTAAAAACTCATTGTAAACGGATTTAGTATAACAAAAACACACGGGTCAAAACTAATAAAAGAAAAATCTGTTTTTCCTTTCCCAACTGCCAACTCTACAACCCCGGCTCTACATTCTTAAACCTCTTCCCCGCCGTATGGGAAATTCCGAAATTGAATTTGTATAACTTAGACTGTTTTTGAATATGCATTGAGATATACTCCAACTCAGAGCCGGAATAAAAGTTCTTTTTCGGTATCACCCTATCACTCTTTTTCATTTCACTTCCTAATATGGTAAGCAATTCTTCATCCGCCGGTTTTATTTGTATGGAGATATCATCATAGCCACCGGTTTTTAAGTAGTTCTTCATGTCTATGCTGTCGCGCGTTATAATAACGGTATCGCGAGGTGCAAACAACAACATTGCGGAACCATCACTGTTTGTTGTTACAAGAACATCCTTCTTTTTAATCGATTCATCAATACGATGAACAATACTGAACAATGTTTCTTTTTCTTCAATCTTACGCGTGGTTGTAAAAATAAATTTATACATCAGCAGATAAACCGAGATTAACAGCGTTAGCACAATGAACGCGAGATTGATGCCCACAAGCAGTTCCATTAGGGTAAACCCTTCCTGCGAACGGAATCTACCGGTAATCATATACGGCAAGCGTTGCAACTTCTTCACTGGTTCCCTTATACGTTACTTTTACTTCTATTCTCGTCAAAGAATCAATCTCGGCAATATGCCTTTTAACCAACAGATTACCTGTTGAGTTTGTATAACTGGTATCAATTAGCGAGGTATGTTTAAGTGAAAAATCTATCTCACTGGAAGCAAGCTGGCATGCTTCTCCTTTCAATAACGCTCTCGGATGGGTGAAAAGTCCGCTCATCACCATTACTCCCGAAACCACGATCAATCCGAGAATAACAATGCTTACGAGCGATTCTATAATGCTAACGCCTTCTTCCCTTTTTAATATATCCATGTTTCCCTCACTAATTTGTATTTCTGTTCATCGCTAAAACCAACCGGTAAAAGAAATTCCGGGTCGAGTTTTTTGCGGTTGCTCTTTAGATCGATCATCCAGTTCAAATATTCAGTTGGTTCTTGGTAGTACCAGAGACTGTTGACATAAACAGAACCATTTATTTCTCCATGTATCTCTGCGTAATTTTCCGAATAGATCATTCCGTGAACGACACTTTTTTCATCGATAATTATCTTGCTCTGGTTTCCGCTTAATCCCGCTATATCACAGACTAACATTGCGGAACCGTTAAGTGTTGTTGACTTCAGTTCCATCTGGTTACGGTAATTTTTTTTGTTGGTAGTTTCAATGTATAGGCAAAGAATAGATGGAAACTTGAAATAAGCCTGGTCGGAATTAATACTTTTTGTTGAAAACAACTGCACATACTGCAATTCGCTACCCTGACCAACAGAGATACCGCTTCGAGTTGCAATCATTGCATTTTCTATTTTTACGTTGGGTTCTATTGCCACAGCCGAATCACAATAGATTTCCATTTCACGTCTCAATTCCGTTCCTTCATCAATAAAAAGTTTGCCGCCAACTTTTATTTTCAAGTTGGTATAATTAACCTTTGAACCGCCTATTCCATTTATCCGAAGATCGCCGGTGATGATAATATTTTTAAGTGTATCCAACTCACCGGGTGAAAGTGATCTATTTCCCTCGACAATTGCAAATGAACCATCCGGAACAAAAGTGAAAATATTCTTTACCAATGTATCTGCAAAGAGTTTCGTTTTGATCTCTTTACCTGCCATGACCTTTCCATCAAGATAATTCGCGTCGGTGTTTTTAAGTCCGAAAATGGTTCCCTGGCTTACGCGATTGGAGGTGGAAAGGATGTTCCCTGTAATCTTTGTCTCCCCCGCTACCGATGGGATTACATCTGTTTTAGAAATAATAAGTGCGTTATCAAATTCGTGGTTGGGTAACCGGTTATAGAAAAAAACAGTCTTTGAAGAATCCCGACCTTTTTTTGCTTCAGCTTGAATAGTGTAAAATAATCCCTTCATGCCGTATGTAACTAGTGTTGTGTCACTCTTCAATTGACGGATAAAGTTTTCTAAGTTTTGTCCTTGCATCTTTGGTCGTAAACTGCCAATTGATTTTTGAATTTTTATTATTTCTCTTTTTCTGCCAAGCTGCGATTTCTTT
>Ga0210050_1001235_pt1 | contig 28643 bp, 37 predicted proteins | sample CryGey132114_all_FD_185463 | JGI IMG/M metagenome (GOLD analysis project Ga0210050, IMG submission 185463) | Groundwater microbial communities from aquifer - Crystal Geyser CG22_combo_CG10-13_8/21/14_all (SPAdes) (version 2) | ecosystem: Environmental > Aquatic > Deep subsurface > Groundwater ... | reverse complement strand
GGTGGCGGAGATGTTTTGCACATCGATAATGCGCGGCTTCAACAAATTATTGGTAGGCATATTCGACTCCGCGTTAATTACTTGGAATACAACTCGACAACGAGATGCTCATTGATTGTTGCCGGCAGTTCAGAACGTTGCGGCAGTGCCTTGAACGTACCCTTGAATGCTTTGCTGTCCACTTCAAGCCACTCCGGAAAGCCGCGTTGCTCGGCTGCTTCCAGCGCGGATTTCAGACGCAATTGCCCCCTGGACTTGTCAGCGACCTCGACCACATCTCCCGGTTTAACCTGATAGGACGGGATGTTCACCCGCTTGCCATTGACCAGAATGCTGTTGTGGCGCACGGTCTGGCGCGCTTCCGCGCGGGAACCGCCAAAACCCATGCGATAGGCAACATTGTCCAGGCGCGACTCAAGAATCTGCAACAGGCTCTCGCCGGTGATGCCACGCGACTTCTCGGCGCGTTTGTAAGTCAGGCGGAACTGGGCTTCCAGCACACCATAGATACGGCGCAATTTTTGTTTCTCACGCAACTGACCGCCGTATTCCGACAGACGCTGGTTGCGGCGCTGACCGTGCTGTCCGGGCGGGTAGGCACGGCGTTCAACCGCACACTTGTCGGTGAAGCATTTTTCAGCTTTCAGAAACAGTTTCTCGCCTTCGCGGCGGCACTGACGGCACTTTGCATCAAGATTTCTAGCCAAGATCCATACTCCTTAAATACGGCGCTTTTTCGGGGGACGGCAACCGTTGTGCGGCACCGGCGTGATGTCCGAAATGCTGGTGATTTTGAAACCGGCGGCATTCAATGCGCGCACGGCGGACTCACGTCCCGGGCCCGGGCCCTTGATGCGCACTTCCAGATTCTTGACGCCGCACTCGACAGCGGATTTACCCACTGTTTCAGCAGCAATCTGCGCCGCGAACGGTGTGCTCTTGCGCGATCCCTTGAAACCCTGCGCCCCACTGGTGGACCAAGCCAGGGTATTACCCTGACGGTCCGTGATGGTCACGATGGTGTTGTTGAAGGAAGCGTGAACGTGCGCGATGCCTTCGGCAACGTTCTTCTTAACTTTCTTGCGCACTTTCGTGCTGGTTTTTGCCATGGTTGCTGTCCTCTACTAAATTACTTTTTCGCGCCGGCGATGGATTTGCGCGGACCTTTGCGGGTGCGCGCATTGGTACGGGTACGCTGCCCGCGACAGGGCAAACCGCGCCGGTGACGCAAGCCGCGGTAGCAGCCCATGTCCATCAGCCGTTTGATGTTCATGGTCACTTCACGGCGCAGATCGCCTTCAACCGTGAACTTGGCGACTTCGTCGCGCAGCTTTTCCATTTCGGAATCGCTGATGTCCTTGATTTTTGTCGAGACAACGACGCCGGCCGCAGCACAAATCTGCTGCGCACGGGTCCGCCCGATGCCATAAATGGCTGTCAACGCGATTTCAGCGTGTTGATGGTTTGGAATGTTTACACCGGCAATACGAGCCATGCAGCTACCCTATCGTTCAAAAGTTGCGAATTCTAACATCCAGCGGCGATTTAACTCAATCAACCCTGGCGCTGTTTGTGGCGCGGATCGCTGCTGCAGATCACACGAACCACCCCTTTGCGCCGCACGATCTTGCAATTGCGGCACACTTTTTTCACGGACGCTTGGACTTTCATTTATTTCTCCTTGCTTCACTCTCAATTTCGGCTACTTGCTGCGGAACACGACGCGCGCCCCGCAACCGCATGATTTGTTCAACTCGCCTTGAAGTTGGCCTTTTTCAACAGATTTTCGTACTGGTGCGTCATCAGGTAAGACTGCACTTGCGACATGAAATCCATTGTTACAACAACCAGAATCAACAGTGAGGTGCCGCCAAAGTAAAATGGCACGTTCCACTTCACCACCAGGAACTCCGGCAATAAACACACCAGCGTGATGTACACCGCACCAACCATGGTCAGGCGCAGCATGATCTTTTCGATGTAGCGCGCAGTCTGCTCCCCGGGCCGGATACCCGGCAGAAAAGCCCCGCTCTTCTTCAAATTATCCGATGTATCTTTTGGACTGAACACCAGCGCGGTGTAAAAGAAGCAAAAGAATATGATCGCAGCCGCATAAAACATCACGTAAATCGGCTGCCCCGGCGCCAGCATGCCGCTGACGTCCTTTAGCCACAACATGCTTTCGTGCGAACCAAACCAGCCGGCGATCGTCGCCGGAAACAAAATGATACTGGAGGCAAAGATCGGCGGAATCACCCCCGCCATGTTCAGCTTCAGGGGCAAGTGCGAACTTTGCCCGCCATATACCTTGTTCCCCACTTGGCGCTTCGCATAGTTCACCAGAATCTTGCGTTGTCCGCGCTCAACGAACACAACGAGAGCGGTGACCAGTATGGCGCCAAAGAACAGAGCCAGCACCAACGGCACGGAGAAGGCTCCGGTTCTGGCCATTTCCAATGTATTGCCGATTGCGCTGGGCAGGCCCGCTGCAATACCGGCAAAGATGATCAGCGAGATACCGTTGCCCAAACCGCGCTCGGTAATCTGCTCGCCCAACCACATCAAAAACATGGTTCCGGTGACCAGGGTAATTACCGTGGTTAACTGAAACATAACGCCCGGGTGCAACACCAGATCTTTTTGCGACTGCAGCATCACGGCGATTCCGAACGACTGGAACAGCGCCAGCAGCAAAGTGCCATAACGCGTGTATTGCGTGATCTTGCGCCGTCCCGCTTCGCCTTCTTTTTTCAGCTGCTCCAGATGCGGCACCGCAATCGCGGCCAGCTGCATGATGATGGAAGCCGAAATGTAGGGCATGATCCCAAGCGCCAGAATAGTGAAGCGCTCCAGAGCACCGCCGGAAAACATGTTGAACATGCCGAGAATGCCGCCTTGCTGCTGTTTGAACAGATCTGCCAGCACGGTGGGATCGATACCGGGAACCGGAATATGCGCCCCGATACGATAGACCACGAGCGCCCCCAGCAAGAACCACAGCCGGGTGCCCAAGTCTCCATATTTCGCTTTGACAACAGGCTTACTCACCACGCATCCCTATTCTGCAATCGAGCCGCCAGCCGCTTCAACCGCCGCACGCGCACCCTTGGTCAACAGCAAACCCTGCAACTTGACGGCACGGGTGATTTCTCCCGACAAGATCACTTTGGCTGTCAGCGCGTTGGCCGAAATGACACCGGCTTGCTTCAGCACCAACAGATCGATCGTATCGACCGGCAATTTTTCAAGATCAGACAGGCGCACCTGCGCGGTATCGTTGCGCGTCAGCGAAACAAATCCGCGCTTGGGCAAACGGCGCTGCATCGGCATCTGACCGCCTTCGAAACCGACCTTATGAAAACCGCCCGCGCGGGATTTCTGGCCCTTGTGACCGCGCCCGGCGGTCTTGCCAAGGCCGGAGCCGATGCCTCGTCCGACTCGACGTTTGGCGTGCTTGGAACCTGCTTCGGGTTTAATTTGATTGAGTTGCATTTATGCCTCGCACTTGACCAGGTAATACACTTTGTTAATCATGCCGCGCACTGCCGGCGTGTCTTCCAGGACTACCGTATGGTTGATACGACGCAGACCCAGACCGCGCACCGTATCGCGATGCGACTGCTTGGTGCCGATGACGCTTTTGATCTGCGTCACTTTCAATGTTTTTGCTTGAGCCATGATTACCCCGCGATCTCTTCAACGCTCTTGCCGCGCTTGGCAGCGATCTCGGCCGGAGAATTCAATGCCAGCAGACCGTTCAAAGTAGCGCGAACGACGTTATATGGATTATTGGAACCGATGCACTTGGCCAGCACATTGCGCACACCAACCGCCTCGAACACGGCGCGCATCGCACCACCCGCGATAATGCCGGTACCATCTGAGGCGGGAAGCATGACCACCTTTGCCGCGCCGTGACGTCCGATCACCGCATGGTGCAGCGTACCTTCTTTCAGGTTGACCTTGACCAGCTTGCGGCGGGACTCTTCCATCGCCTTTTGCACCGCAACGGGCACTTCCTTCGACTTGCCCTTGCCCATGCCGACGCGGCCATCGCCATCGCCCACCACGGTCAGTGCGGCGAAGCCCATGATACGTCCGCCCTTTACCACCTTGGTGACGCGGTTAACATGGATCATCTTTTCGATGAGACCGTCGCCCTTGTCTTCAGCCTGCTGATTTCTTCCTTGTTGTGCTTTAGCCATGATTCACCCCAGATTAAAACTGCAAGCCATTTTCGCGCGCGGCATCAGCCAGCGCCTTGATGCGACCATGGTACTGGTTACCGGAACGGTCAAACGCGACCGAGGTTACGCCGGCCGACTTGGCCTTTTCGGCGATGCGCTTGCCCACCACTGCTGCTGCAGTTGCATTGCCGCCATTCGCGATGCTTTTACGCACCTCCGCTTCCAGCGTAGAAGCGCTCGCCAAGACCGTGCCACCGTCTGCCGAAATCACCTGGGCATAGATGTGCAGGTTGGTGCGATGAATCGATAGCCGAATAGCCTTTTGCTTGGCAATCCGTGCACGGGTTTTGCGAGCTCTGCGCTGACGCGCTTCGTTTGTGTTCAACATATCAACCTCGATTATTTCTTCTTGGTTTCTTTCAGGATCACCACCTCATCGGCATAGCGAACGCCCTTGCCCTTGTAGGGCTCCGGCTCACGATAGGCACGAATTTCAGCGGCAACTTGGCCAACTTGCTGCCTGTCGGCACCAGTCAGCACGATTTCGGTTTGGGTCGGTGTCGCCACCTTCACACCCTTCGGCATCTTGTGCACAACAGGGTGCGAGAAACCGAGGGTAAGATTGACCGAATCACCCGCAGCCTGCGCGCGATAACCCACACCCACCAAAGTCAGCTTGCGCTCAAACCCCTTGCTTACACCGGTGACCATGTTCGCCAACAAGGCGCGGATGGTTCCGGATTGGGCATCGGCATGCGCAGATTCATCAGTCGCCTTGCACAACAGCGTATCGCCCTCGCGCTCGACTTTCACATCACCCTTCAACACTTGAGTCAAAGTCCCCAGCGGGCCCTTGACGGAAATTTTATCGGCACCCACCGTCACTTCGACACCAGATGGAACCAGGACAGGATTTTTAGCAACTCTAGACATGTTCCCTCCTTAAGCGACGATGCAAAGAACTTCGCCGCCAATACCATTGGCACGCGCACTGCGATCCGTCATCAGGCCTTTGGAGGTGGAAACGATCGCGATACCGAGACCATTCATCACCCGCGGAATCTCTTCGCTGCCTTTATAGACACGCAAACCTGGACGGCTTACACGCTGGATCTTTTCGATCACAGGGCGATCGGCGTAATATTTCAAGCCGATTTCAAGAGAGGGCTTGCCGTCATGGTCTATGACCTTGAAGCCCTCCACATAGCCTTCGTCTTGCAGCACTTTGGCAATCGCCACCTTGATCTTGGAAGAAGGCATCGATACCACTATTTTTTCCGCCATTTGCGCATTGCGAATGCGCGTCAGCATGTCGGAGATCGGATCACTCATACTCATAAATTCACCCTTACCAGCTAGCCTTAACTACACCTGGAATTTCACCGCGCATCGCGTATTCACGCAACTTGGTACGCCCCAAACCGAATTTGCTAAACACCCCGCGCGGACGACCGGTCAGCGCGCAGCGATTACGCAAACGCACCGGACTGGAGTCGCGCGGAAGCGCCTGCAATTTTTGACGGGCCGCAAAGCGCTCCTCATCGCTGATCGAAACATTTGTTGCAATCGCCATCAACGCAGCGCGCTTGGCGGCGAATTTCTTCACCACATCACGACGCTTTTGATCACGGTTAATCAATGAAGTTTTAGCCATATCACCCTCAGTTCTTCAATGGGAATTTGAACGCCAACAGCAATGCCCTGGCCTCGTCATCATTCTTCGCAGTTGTCGTGATCGTGATGTTCATGCCACGCAGCGCGTCGATCTTGTCATACTCGATTTCAGGGAAAATGATCTGCTCTTTGATACCCATGTTGTAGTTGCCACGACCATCAAAGGACTTGCCGGAAATGCCGCGGAAGTCACGAATGCGGGGAATTGCGACCGACACCAGGCGATCCATGAATTCAAACATGCGATCACGACGCAACGTCACCTTGCAACCCACAGGATAGTTTTCGCGGATTTTGAAACCGGCGATCGATTTCTTGGACTTGGTCACCACCGGTTTTTGGCCGGCGATTTTCTGCATGTCCGCCACCGCGTGATCCATCACTTTCTTGTCTGCCACCGCTTCGCCGACCCCCATATTCAGGGTGATCTTTTCGATGCGCGGCACTTCCATCACGGACTTGTAGCTGAATTGTTTCATCAGCTGCGGCACAACTGTCTTCTTGTAGTAGTCGTTTAAACGAGCCATTTGATACTCCTTACGCAATCACTTCGCCACTGGATTTGAACACGCGCACTTTGCGACCGTCCTCCAGCGACTTCACGCCAACACGATCCGCCTTCTTGGTGGCCGCGTTATAGATGGCGATATTGGAAATATGAATAGGCTTCTCGATTTCAACGATGCCGCCAGTCGTACCCTTCATCGGATTCGGCTTCTGGTGTTTCTTGACTTTGTTGATTCCGCTCACCAGGACAAAATCGTCACTCACGTTCAGCACGCTGCCACGATTCCCTTTATCCTTGCCGGCGATGATGATCACATCATCGTTTTTCTTGATTTTGCGCATGTTTATCCTCGACTATCGCTTACAGCACTTCTGGCGCCAATGAGACGATCTTCATGAAGCGCTCAGTGCGCAACTCACGCGTAACCGGCCCAAAAATACGGGTCCCGATCGGCTCCAGCTTGTTGTTAAGCAACACTGCCGCATTGCCATCGAATTTGATCAGCGAGCCGTCAGAACGACGAACGCCCTTGGCGGTGCGCACGACTACGGCGCTGTACACTTCGCCTTTTTTAACGCGCGAACGCGGCGCAGCATCCCGAATGCTGACCTTGATCACATCGCCAACGCTCGCGTAGCGACGCTTGGAACCGCCCAGCACCTTGATGCACATGACGGAGCGCGCACCGGTGTTGTCAGCCACATTCAAAACTGATTGCATTTGTATCATTTTTCAATCTCCAACTTTTTCCGCCTGCGGCGGCTAGTTTTGGAACCCGTTCGGGTTAGGCCGCCGCAAGCGACGGTGAAACGAAGCCGCGCATTCTAGTCAAACTTGCCGACTCGCGCAAGCACTAATTCAGGATATGTTTCCAGCCTGGATTAACTCAAGCTGTCTTGACCACACGCCACGACTTTGTCTTCGACAACGGGCGCGTCTCTTCGATCGTGACGACATCCCCCTGGTTGCACTCATTGTTCTCATCGTGTGCGTGATACTTTTTGGAAACACGCACCACTTTGCCCAACACCGGGTGCTTCACCTTGCGCTCCACCAGCACAGTGACTGTCTTGTCCATCTTGTCGCTAACGACTGTGCCTGTCAGCGCACGTTTCAGATTCGTTGCACTCATTGCTGAACACCTTTTTCTGTCAATACTGTTTTAATCCGGGCGATGTCGCGGCGCACCGTGCTCAACTGGCTGGTATTGCTCAATTGCTGGGTAGCCAATTGCATCCGCATACTGAATTGCGCCTTGCCCAGGGACAACAACTCCTGCTGCAAATCAGCCACCGATTTTTTCTTCAGGTCACTTGCCTTCATGATTACGCCCCTACTTGTCTAACTACGAAAGTCGTTTCGAGCGGCAACTTGGCTGTTGCCAGCTTGAATGCCTCACGTGCCAACGACTCCGGCACTCCATCCATCTCATACAACATCTTGCCGGGACGGATCTCGGCAACGTAGTACTCCGGATTACCCTTGCCGTTACCCATCCGGACTTCGGCCGGCTTTTTCGAGATCGGCTTGTCCGGGAAAATGCGGATCCAGATACGACCACCCCGTTTGATGTGACGAGTCATCGCACGGCGTGCCGCTTCGATCTGGCGCGCAGTCAAACGGCCGCGACCTACGGCCTTGAGACCGAATTCGCCAAAACTGACCTGGTTGCCGCGCGTCGCAACGCCGGTGTTACGGCCCTTTTGCTCCTTGCGGTATTTTCTTCTAGCTGGCTGTAGCATGTTTAGCTCCCGACTTTCTTACTTTTTTTTCCGGCTCTGCCACCGCAGCAGCGACCTCTTCCTGGTGATCGGTATGGTCACCTTTATAGACCCACACTTTCACGCCGATAATCCCGTAGGTGGTCTTCGCTTCGGCAAAACCGTAGTCGATGTCTGCCCGCAGGGTATGCAACGGCACGCGGCCTTCGCGATACCACTCGGTGCGGGCAATTTCGATGCCGTTCAGCCGGCCGCCGCTCATGATCTTGATCCCCTGCGCACCGAGGCGCATTGCGTTCTGCATGGCACGTTTCATCGCACGGCGGAACATGATGCGTTTTTCCAGTTGCTGCGTGATCGACTCGGCAATCAGTTGCGCGTCAATTTCCGGCTTGCGCACCTCTTCGATATTCAGCCCCACATCCGGCAAGCCCATGCGCACTCGCAATTCGGCGCGGAGTTTTTCGATGTCCTCACCCTTTTTGCCGATCACCACACCCGGACGCGCGGTATAGATGGTGATTTTTGCGTTCTTCGCGGGGCGCTCGATGATGATCTTCGATACGCCGGCACCCGCCAGTTTCTGCTTCAGGTAGTCGCGTACTTCGATATCCTTGAGCAACAATTCAGCAAAATGCTTGCTGTTTGAATACCACTTTGATGTCCAGTTTTTCTGGACGCTCAAGCGGAATCCAATCGGATTAATTTTCTGACCCATGCTTTTAGCTCCCGACGGTGATCGTAATGTGGCAGGTTTGCTTCTCGATGCCTGTCCCGCGGCCTTTGGCACGGGGGATCATGCGCTTCAGGGAGGCGCCCTTGTCAACATAGATGGTGGAAACTTTCAGTTCGTCGATATCTGCGCCATCGTTATGCTCGGCATTGGCGATGGCAGAATCGAGCGCCTTCTTGATGATGGCGCCACCTTTCTTCGGGCTGAAAGTCAGAATGTTTAACGCTTGCGCCACAGGCAAGCCGCGAATCTGGTCTGCGACCAGCCTGGCCTTCTGCGCCGACAGGCGAACACCACGAATAACTGCTGTTGTACTCATCATGTCTCCTTATTTCTTGGCGACTGCTTTTTTATCGGCAGCGTGACCTTTGAAGGTGCGGGTCAATGAAAATTCGCCAAGTTTGTGCCCCACCATATTCTCGGAGACATACACCGGAACGTGCTGCTTGCCATTGTGAACCGCGATGGTCAAGCCAACGAATTCAGGCAGCACCACAGATCGGCGCGACCAGGTCTTGACCGGGCGCTTGTCACTGGTGGCGCGCACTGCTTCAACCTTCTTCAGCAGATGCAGATCGACGAACGGGCCTTTTTTAATAGAACGTGCCATTTTTGCTTTACCCCTTAAGCCTTGTAGCGGCGACGCACGATCATGCTCGTGGTCCGCTTGTTACTACGTGTGCGATAACCCTTGGCCGGAACGCCCCACGGACTGACCGGATGACGGCCCGCCGCAGTCTTGCCTTCACCACCACCGTGCGGGTGATCGACCGGGTTCATCACCACCCCGCGCACGGTCGGGCGGATGCCGCGCCAACGGTTCGCGCCGGCCTTGCCAATGGAGCGCAGCGAGTGCTCGCCATTGCCGACTTCGCCCAGCGTCGCACGGCAATCGATATGCACCTTGCGAATCTCGCCGGAGCGGAGACGCAGTTGGGCATAGCTCCCTTCGCGTGCCAGAAGTTGCACCGCAGCACCTGCCGAACGCGCCAACTGCGCGCCCTTGCCCGGCAGCATCTCAATCGCATGAATGGTTGAACCAACCGGCATATTGCGCAACGGCAAGGTATTACCCGGCTTGATTGGCGCTTCCGAGCCGCTCACCAGTTCCGCGCCGGCGGAAATGCCTTTGGGGGCCAGAATATAGCGACGCTCACCATCCGCATAAAGCAGCAGAGCCAGGTGCGCACTGCGGTTCGGGTCGTATTCCAGACGCTCGACCTTGGCTGGAATGCCGTCCTTGTTGCGCTTGAAATCGACCACGCGATAGTGTTTCTTATGGCCGCCACCCATATGGCGCACAGTGATGTGACCATTGTGGTTGCGACCGGCAGTACGCGTCTTTTTTTCCAGCAACGCGGCAACCGGCTTGCCTTTGTGCAGCTCTTTGTTGACCACGCGCACGACGGCACGTGTGCCCGGCGAGGTTGGTTTGAGTTTGATCAGTGCCATGTTTTACCCCTGCTCACTTGCGGCAAAGTTGATTTCCTGGCCAGCAGCAAGGCTGACGTAGGCTTTTTTCCAGTCCTTGCGACTCCCCATGAAACGACCGAAACGCTTTTGCTTGCCCTTGACATTGCTGACCTGAACGCTGTCAACCGTGACCTTGAACATCTTTTCCACTGCCGCCTTGATTTCCGGCTTGGTCGCATCGCTTGCCACGTGAAAAATCACCTGGTTGTTCTTTTCCGCAACAAAGGTTGCCTTCTCGGAAATTTGCGGCGCACGCAGCACATTCAGCAAACGTTCTTCATTGAATTTGATTGTACTCATGCCAGCAACTCCTCGATTTTCGCGATCGCATTGCGCGTGACCAGCACATTGGAGAAACGCACCAGACTGACCGGATCGGCCTGATGCGCCTCGACCACCAGCACATTCGGCAGATTGCGCGAAGACAGATACAGGTTCTCGTCGATGCTGTCCGTGATGATCAGCAGACGCACATCCTGCAGCCCCATATCCTTGATTTTGTCAGCCAGCAGCTTGGTTTTAGGCGCAGCAATCGACAAGCCTTCGATCACGCTCAAGCGGCCATCGCTCACCAACTTCGAGAAGATGGATGCCAGACCGGCGCGATACATCTTGCGATTGATCTTTTGCGAGTAGTTCTGATCCGGGCTGTTCGGGAATATCTTGCCGCCCCCGCGCCACAATGGGCTGGATGCCATACCGGCGCGTGCGCGCCCGGTACCTTTTTGCGCGAAGGGTTTGCGCGTGGACTTGGCGATCTCGCTGCGTCCCTTTTGTTTGCTGTTGGCGGAACGCGCGTTGGCCTGGTAAGCCGTCACCAGCTGATGCACCAGCGCCTCGTTGTACTCGCGACCGAACAGGTCGTCAGAAGCATTGATGCTCGCGCCCGGTTTGCCGTTCTCGTTGATAAATTTCAGTTCCATCATGCCCCCGCTTTCACTGCCGGACGAACGATCACATCGCCGCCGGGCGCACCTGGCACTGCCCCGCGCACCAGCAACAACTGGCGCTCAGCGTCAATGCGAACGATTTGAAGATTTTGCACGGTGCGCTGCACGTCACCGAGGTGGCCGGTCATGCGCTTGCCCGGGAAGACGCGCCCCGGATCCTGCGCCATACCGATGGAACCCGGCACATTGTGCGATTTGGAGTTACCGTGTGAGGCGCGACCTGATTTGAAGTGGTGACGCTTGATGGTGCCGGCGTAGCCTTTACCGATCGTCACACCCGTCACATCGACAATTTGGCCAACCTGGAACAGATCGATCCCCATCTTGCCACCAAGGGCGAGATCGGCGAGCTGTTCCGGGGTCGCAGTGAATTCCTTGAGCACGCTACCCGCCTCGGCTCCCGCCTTGGCGAAATGCCCGGCAGCGGCCTTGGTTACACGACTGGCACGGCGCGTTCCATACGCGAGCTGCACAGCACTGTAACCATCCGTAGCGACCGTTTTGATCTGGGTGACACGATTGTTGGACACGTCCAGTACGGTTACCGGCAACGATGCTCCGTCGTCGGTAAAGATACGGGTCATGCCAATCTTGCGACCGACAAGTCCTAAACTCATTTTGTTTTCCTTTATTAAGGGGCCGACTTCAATTGGTCGGCCGATTCAGATACTGCGACTACTTTTACTGCAACTTTATTTCCACATCGACCCCGGCGGGCAGGTCAAGCTTCATTAGCGCATCCACTGTCTTGTCCGTCGGATCAATGATGTCCATCAGGCGCAGGTGGGTGCGAATCTCGAACTGATCACGCGAAGTCTTGTTGACGTGCGGTGAACGCAATACGTCAAAACGCTCGATCTTGGTCGGCAACGGAACCGGCCCCTTGACCACTGCGCCGGTGCGCTTGGCGGTATCCACGATCTGCAGGGCAGACTGGTCGATCAGACGATAGTCGAACGCCTTCAGGCGAATGCGAATTTTTTGACTTTGCATAATCATCTCTTGCTTGTTTGCGGCATTGCCGCAGGTTTAAAGAACGAAAACGCGTGGCCGCAGCCACGCGAGGGCGCGCATTGTATGCTTACTCGATCACCTTGGCAACCACTCCGGCGCCGACGGTGCGACCGCCTTCGCGGATCGCGAAGCGCAGGCCTTCTTCCATCGCGATCGGGTTGATCAGGTTCACCGTGATGCTGACGTTGTCGCCCGGCATCACCATTTCGGTGCCGGCCGGCAGTTCGACCGCGCCGGTCACGTCGGTGGTGCGGAAGTAGAACTGCGGACGGTAGCCCTGGAAGAACGGGGTGTGGCGGCCGCCTTCGTCCTTGCCCAGCACGTAGATCTCGGCAGTGAACTTGGTGTGCGGGGTGATGGAGCCGGGCTTGGCCAGCACTTGGCCGCGCTCGACTTCTTCGCGTTTGGTGCCGCGCAGCAGGACGCCGACGTTGTCGCCCGCCTGGCCTTGGTCCAGCAGTTTGCGGAACATTTCAACGCCGGTGCAGGTGGTCTTGAGGGTGGGCTTGATGCCGACGATTTCGAGTTCGTCGCCGACCTTGACGATGCCGCGTTCGACACGGCCGGTGACGACGGTGCCGCGACCGGAGATGGAGAATACGTCTTCCACGGGCATCAGGAAGGCGCCGTCGATGGCGCGCTCGGGGGTCGGGATGTAGCTGTCGAGGGCTTCGGCCAGCTTGAGGATCGCACCTTCGCCCAGTTCGCCGGTGTCGCCTTCAACTGCCAGCTTGGCGCTGCCGTGAATGATGGGGGTGTCGTCGCCGGGGAAGTCGTATTTGGAAAGCAGTTCGCGGATTTCCATTTCGACCAGTTCCAGCAGTTCGGCGTCGTCCACCATGTCGCATTTGTTCATGAAGACGATGATGTAGGGCACGCCCACCTGGCGCGCCAGCAGGATGTGTTCGCGCGTCTGCGGCATCGGGCCGTCGGCGGCGGAGACGACCAGGATGGCGCCGTCCATCTGGGCGGCACCGGTGATCATGTTCTTGACGTAGTCGGCGTGGCCCGGGCAGTCAACGTGCGCGTAGTGGCGGCTGGCGGTCTCGTATTCGACGTGGGCGGTGTTGATGGTGATGCCGCGCGCCTTTTCTTCCGGCGCCGCGTCGATCTGGTCGTAGGCTTTGGCTTCGCCGCCAAATTTCTTCGACAAGACCATGGTGATCGCCGCGGTCAGGGTGGTCTTGCCGTGGTCAACGTGGCCAATCGTGCCCACGTTTACGTGCGGTTTGGTGCGTTCAAATTTGCTCTTTGCCATGATAGTCTTCCTTTAAATCAAAATTATTTCTTGTTCATGATCGCTTCAGCGACGTTCTTTGGCGCTTCGGTGTAATGCTTGAACTCCATGGTGTAGGTCGCGCGACCCTGGGTGGCGGAACGCAATGAAGTCGAATAACCGAACATTTCGGATAGCGGCACTTCCGCCTTGACCGATTTACCCCCGCCCGCCATGTCATCCATGCCCTGCACCATGCCGCGACGGGAAGACAAGTCACCCATCACGGTTCCGGTATAGTCCTCCGGCGTTTCCACCTCAACCGACATCATCGGCTCCAACAGCACCGGACTCGCCTTGCGCATGCCATCCTTGAACGCCATCGACGCCGCCATCTTGAAGGCGTTTTCGTTGGAGTCCACGTCATGGTAAGAACCATCGAACAACGTGACTTTCACATCGACGACCGGGAAGCCGGCCAGCACGCCGCTTGGCAAGGTCTCGCGCAAGCCCTTTTCCACTGCGGGGATAAATTCACGCGGAACGGTACCGCCCTTGATCGCGTCGATGAATTCAAAACCCTTGCCTGCTTCGTTCGGCTCCATCTTGAGCCAAACATGGCCGTATTGACCGCGTCCGCCGGTCTGCTTGGCATATTTGCCTTCAATCTCGACGGTCTTGCGGATCGCCTCGCGGTAGGCCACCTGCGGCGCGCCGACATTGGCTTCGACACCAAATTCGCGCTTCATGCGATCCACCAAAATCTCAAGGTGCAACTCGCCCATGCCGGAAATGATAGTTTGCCCGGATTCCTCATCGGTGCGCACACGGAACGACGGGTCTTCCTGCGCCAGGCGGCCCAGCGCGATACCCATCTTCTCCTGGTCGGCCTTGGTCTTTGGCTCCACCGCAACGTGAATCACCGGCTCCGGAAATACCATGCGCACGAGGATGATCGGCTTGCCCGGATCGCACAACGTCTCACCGGTGGTGACTTCCTTCAGGCCAATACAGGCCGCGATGTCACCCGCCAGAATCTCGTCGATCTCTTTGCGCTCGTTGGCGTGCATCTGCACGATACGGCCGATACGTTCTTTCCTGCCCCGGATGGGGTTATAGACCGTGTCGCCTTTCTTCAGTACGCCTGAATACACGCGCACGAAGGTCAACTGGCCCACGAACGGATCGGTCATCAGCTTGAACGCAAGGGCGGAAAAGCTCTCGCTGTCATCCGCCTTGCGCGTGATGTGTTCACCTTCTTCGGTCTCGCCCTCCACATCCGGAATATCGACCGGTGCCGGCAAGAACTCGATGACTGCGTCCAACATGCGTTGCACGCCCTTGTTCTTGAACGCGGAGCCGCACAATACCGGCTGAATCTCGCAGGCAATGGTGCGGATACGCAGACCGGCGTTGATCTGCTCCTGACTCAACTCACCATTTTCCAGATAGGCATTCATCAACTCTTCCGAAGCTTCGGCTGCCGATTCCACCATCTTTTCGCGCCATTCGTTGGCCGTATCAACCAGCTCGGCCGGAATCTCGCGGTAATCAAACTTCATCCCCTGCGAGGCTTCATCCCAATAGATGGCTCTCATCTTGACCAAATCGACCACGCCCGCAAAATTATCTTCCGCGCCGATAGGGATCACGATCGGCACCGGAGTGGCTTTCAGGCGCGTCTGCATCTGCTCGACCACCTTGAAGAAGTTGGCACCGGAACGATCCATCTTGTTCACGAACGCCAGGCGCGGCACATGATATTTGTTGGCTTGACGCCAAACCGTTTCGGACTGCGGCTGCACACCACCCACCGCGCAATACACCATGCAGGCGCCATCCAGCACACGCATGGAACGCTCCACCTCAATGGTGAAGTCCACGTGACCCGGGGTGTCGATGATGTTGAAACGATGCTCGGCGAAGTTGTTCTCCATGCCCTTCCAGAAACAGGTGGTCGCCGCGGAAGTGATGGTGATGCCACGCTCCTGCTCCTGCTCCATCCAGTCCATCGTGGCCGCACCATCGTGCACCTCGCCGATCTTGTGGCTGACCCCGGTATAAAACAGGATGCGCTCGGTGGTGGTTGTCTTGCCCGCATCAATGTGCGCACTAATGCCGATGTTGCGATAGCGTTCGATTGGTGTTTTACGTGCCACGATAGTTACCTGACTCTGAATTCTTGATTAGAAACGGAAATGCGAGAATGCCTTGTTGGCGTCAGCCATGCGATGGACTTCCTCGCGTTTCTTGACGGCGCCGCCACGCCCTTCGGACGCATCGATCAACTCGCCCGCCAGACGCATATCCATCGACTTTTCGCCGCGTTTGCGCGCAAAGTCTTTCAGCCAGCGCATGGCCAATGCCATACGGCGCGAAGGACGCACCTCGACCGGAACCTGGTAGTTGGCACCGCCCACGCGACGGCTCTTCACTTCCACCTGCGGCTTGGCGTTGTTCAATGCCAGATTGAACACCTCGATCGGATCCTTGCCGCTTTTCTTGCCAACCTGCGCCAGCGCACCGTACAGGATGCGTTCGGCCACCGACTTCTTGCCGTCGGTCATCAGCACGTTGACGAACTTGGAAAGATCCTGATTGCCGAATTTTGGATCGGGCAGAACTTCGCGTTTGGGGACTTCTCTACGTCTTGGCATTTCGCTACCTCGGTTATTTCTGTCTAGTTTGAATTACGCTTTTTTCGGACGCTTCGCGCCGTACTTGGAGCGGGATTGTTTGCGATCCTTCACGCCCGCCGTATCCAGGCTACCGCGCACCATGTGGTAACGCACACCCGGCAAATCCTTGACGCGACCGCCGCGCAACAGCACCACGCTGTGCTCCTGCAGATTGTGCCCTTCGCCGCCGATGTAGGAGATCACCTCGAACCCGTTGACCAAGCGCACTTTCGCCACTTTGCGCAGCGCCGAGTTCGGTTTTTTCGGTGTCGTGGTATAGACACGGGTGCAGACGCCGCGTTTTTGCGGGCTGCCGGCAAGCGCAGGGACCTTGCTCTTGATGACTTCCGTCGTCCGGGGCTTGCGCACTAACTGGTTAATTGTTGGCATCGTTTATCTTCGCTTCCTGAATACTTTTGGTTATAAAAACGCTACTTTTTGCTAAAAACCGCATCGCGGCAAAGCACCGCAAATCCGCCCAACAGAAATGCACGGACTAAAAAGACCGCGCATTCTATTGATGCGTCAGCAGACTGTCAAGGAAACTACACGCCTTCCTGCGCTTCGGCATCGCTTTCCAGCTCCTGTAATCCGGCGCCGCCGGCAATGTCGAGGCCCAGACGTTGCTTGCGCCGCAACACGTGGTAGGCCAGGCCGGTACCTGCCGGAATCAGACGTCCGACGATGACGTTCTCCTTCAACCCGCGCAACTCGTCCCGCTTGCCCATGATGGCCGCTTCGGTCAGCACCCGCGTGGTTTCCTGGAACGAGGCTGCGGAAATGAACGAATCGGTGGACAGCGAAGCCTTGGTGATCCCCAGCAACACGTACTGGAATGTGGCCGGACGCTTGCCTTCCGCTTCGACGCGCTCATTCTCCTTCAACAACTCGGCGCGCTCGACCTGCTCGTTCGGAATGAAGGTCGTATCCCCCGCATCCACGATCAGCACGCGGCGCAGCATCTGGCGCACGATCACCTCGATGTGCTTGTCATTGATCTTCACGCCTTGCAGACGGTACACGTCCTGCACTTCGTCGGTGACGTAACGCGCCAGCGCCTCGATGCCGAGCAGGCGCAAAATGTCATGCGGGTCGGCCGGGCCGTCAACGATCATTTCGCCCTGGTTCACCACCTGGCCGTCGTGCACCAGCACATGCTTGTCCTTCGGGATCAGGAACTCGTTCGCCACGCCGTCGGTGTCGGTGATCACCAGACGCTGCTTGCCCTTGGTTTCCTTGCCAAACGAAGCGGTGCCGGTGACTTCCGCCAGCATGCCCGCATCTTTCGGCACGCGCGCCTCGAACAGTTCCGCCACGCGTGGCAGACCGCCGGTGATGTCGCGCGTCTTGGAGCTTTCCTGCGGAATGCGCGCCAATACATCGCCCACGCCCACATGCATCCCGTCTTCCACCGTGATGATGCAACCCGTCTGGAAAGTCACCGAGATCGGGGTTTCGGTTCCCGCCAGCCTGATCTCATTCCCCGCCTCATCCAGCAACCGCACCAAAGGACGCCCGCCCTTGCCGGTGGTGGAACGCTTCGGATCAATAACCACCAAAGTGGACAGACCGGTCACTTCGTCGATCTGCTTGGCCACGGTGGAGCCTTCTTCCACGTTCTCGAAACGCACACGACCGGCGTATTCGGTAATGATCGGACGGGTATGCGGATCCCAACTCGCCAGTACCACACCGGCCTTGACCGCCTCGTCCTCGCGTGCGGCCAGGTTGGCGCCGTAGGGTACCTTGTGCCGCTCGCGCTCGCGTCCGTGCTCGTCCACAATCATCACCTCGCCGGAACGAGCCACCACCACCAGGCCGCCCGAGGCGGTGGTCACGGTGCGCATGTTCGGACTGTATTTGATGGTGCCCTGCGACTTGCTTTCGACCTGGCTTGCCACCACGGTACGGGATGCCGCACCGCCGATGTGGAAGGTGCGCATGGTCAGCTGGGTACCCGGTTCGCCGATGGATTGCGCGGCGATCACACCCACCGCTTCACCCACGTTGACCAGCCCGCCGCGGCCGAGGTCGCGGCCGTAGCACTTGGCACACAGACCATAGCGCGTATCGCAGGTCAACGGCGTGCGCACGCGCACTTCGTCGATGCCCAGCGCCTCGATCAGTTCGACATTGTCTTCGTTCAGCAGCGTGCCGGCCTCATACAATGTCTCGCCGGATTCCGGATTGACGACATCCGCCGCCACCACGCGCCCGAGAATGCGGTCACGCAAGGCTTCGATCACTTCGCCCCCCTCGACCAGCGCCTTCATCGAGCGGCCGTTCTCGGTGCCGCAATCATCCTCGATCACCACCAGATCCTGCGTCACATCGACCAGACGACGGGTCAGGTAACCGGAGTTCGCCGTCTTCAACGCCGTATCCGCCAGACCCTTGCGGGCGCCGTGGGTGGAGATGAAGTACTGCAACATGTTCAGGCCTTCGCGGAAGTTCGCGGTGATCGGCGTCTCGATGATGGAGCCGTCCGGTTTCGCCATCAGGCCGCGCATCCCGGACAACTGGCGGATCTGCGCGGCAGAACCGCGCGCACCGGAGTCGGCCATCATGTAGATGGAGTTGAATGACTCTTGCGTGACCGCCTTGCCCTTCTTGTCGAACAGCGCTTCACCGGTCAGACGATCCAATACAGGTTCCACGCCAAGCTGGTCCATCATCGCCTTGGCCACCTGGTCGCCGGTGCGGCCCCAGATATCCACCACCTTGTTGTAGCGCTCGCCCTGGGTCACCAGACCCGAGGTGTACTGCATCTGGATGTCGTGCACTTCTTTTTCTGCCGCAGCGATCAGCGCGTTCTTCTGTTGCGGCACCAGCATGTCGTCCACACAGATCGAAATCCCGGCACGGGTCGCGTAGGCAAAACCGGTGTACATCAACTGGTCGGCCATGATCACCGTATCGCGCAGCCCGCACAGGCGGAAGCTGGCATTGATCAGGCGCGAGATCTCTTTCTTCTTCAGCGCCTTGTTGACAAAGCTGAACGGCAGGTTGGCCGGCAGCAATTCGGACAGGATGGCGCGCCCGACGGTCGTTTCGTAGCGGGTGAACTTGTTTTCTTTTTCACCCGCCTCGTTGCTGACCACCTCCTTGATGCGGACCACGACCTTGGCCTGCAGGTCGGCATGGCCGGAACGGTAGGCGCGCAACACTTCGGACACATCGGCGAGGATTGCGCCTTCGCCCAATGCGCCGACCTTCTCGCGTGTCATGTAGTACAGGCCGAGCACGATATCCTGCGACGGCACGATGATCGGCTCACCGTTGGCGGGCGACAGCACGTTGTTGGAGGCCAGCATCAGGGTGCGCGCTTCCATTTGCGCCTCCAGCGACAGCGGCACGTGGACGGCCATCTGGTCACCGTCAAAGTCGGCGTTGAATGCCGAGCACACCAGCGGGTGCAGCTGGATCGCCTTGCCCTCGATCAGCAGCGGCTCGAATGCCTGGATACCCAAACGGTGCAGGGTCGGCGCACGGTTCAGCATCACCGGATGTTCGCGGATGACCTCTTCCAGAATGTCCCACACGATCGGCTCTTCCGCCTCGACCATGCGCTTGCCGGCCTTGATCGTGGTGGCCAGGCCCATCTTCTCCAGACGTTCAAAAATGAACGGCTTGAACAGCTCCAGCGCCATTTTCTTGGGCAGGCCGCACTGGTGCAGTTTGAGCTGCGGGCCCACCACGATCACGGAACGACCGGAATAGTCCACGCGCTTGCCCAGCAGGTTCTGGCGGAAACGACCGCCCTTGCCCTTGATCATGTCGGCCAGCGATTTCAGCGGGCGCTTGTTGGCGCCGGTCATCGCCTTGCCGCGACGGCCGTTGTCCAGCAGCGAATCGACCGACTCCTGCAGCATGCGCTTTTCGTTGCGCACGATGATGTCCGGCGCCTTCAATTCCAGCAGCCGGCGCAGACGGTTGTTGCGGTTGATGACGCGGCGATACAGATCGTTCAGGTCGGAGGTGGCGAAACGACCGCCATCCAGCGGCACCAGCGGACGCAGCTCGGGCGGCAGCACCGGCAACACTTCCAGCACCATCCATTCCGGCTTGATACCGGACTGCATGAATGCCTCCAGCACCTTCAGGCGCTTGGCGTATTTCTTGATCTTGGTCTCGGATCCGGTCGCTTCCAGATCGACGCGAATCTTCTCGACTTCGGCCGGCACGTCGAGCGCGCGCAACAGCGCGCGCACGCCTTCGGCACCCATCAGCGCAGTGAACTCATCGCCGTACTCTTCGATCTTGGCGATGTAATCGTCTTCCGTCAGCAACTGGCCGCGGTTCAGCGGCGTCATGCCGGGCTCGGTCACCACAAAGGCTTCAAAGTACAACACGCGCTCAATATCGCGCAGCGTCATGTCCAGCACCATGCCCAGACGCGACGGCAGCGATTTCAGAAACCAGATATGCGCCACCGGCGAAGCCAGCTCGATGTGGCCCATGCGCTCGCGGCGCACCTTGGACAGCGTGACTTCCACGCCGCACTTCTCGCAGATCACACCGCGATGCTTGAGACGCTTGTATTTGCCGCACAGACATTCGTAGTCCTTGACCGGGCCGAAGATCTTGGCGCAGAACAGGCCATCGCGCTCCGGCTTGAAGGTGCGGTAGTTGATGGTTTCCGGCTTTTTTACTTCGCCGTAAGACCAGGAGCGAATCTTCTCGGGAGAAGCCAGACCGATCTTGATCGCGTCGAACTCTTCCTTTTGCGTGACTTGCTTGAACAGGTCCAAAATTGATTTCATGTGATAGCTCCTTGTTTTCTATTCGCAGCGGTCTTAGTGGCGTTCCAGATCGATATCGATCGCGAGGGAGCGGATTTCCTTGGTCAACACGTTGAACGACTCCGGCATGCCGGCGTCGATCTTGTGATCGCCCTTGACGATGTTTTCATAGACCTTGGTTCGGCCGTTCACGTCGTCCGACTTCACGGTCAGCATCTCCTGCAGGATGTAAGCCGCGCCGTAAGCTTCCAGCGCCCACACTTCCATCTCGCCGAAGCGTTGGCCGCCGAACTGCGCCTTGCCGCCCAACGGTTGTTGCGTGACCAGACTGTACGGACCGGTAGAACGCGCGTGCATCTTGTCATCCACCAGGTGGTGCAACTTCAGCACATGCATGTAGCCCACGGTGACCTTGCGGTCGAAGGCGTCGCCGGTGCGTCCGTCGTACAGCTGAATTTGACCGGAAGTCGGCAAATCGGCCAGGGCCAGCAATTCCTTGATCTCTTCTTCGCTGGCGCCGTCGAACACCGGGGTGGCAAACGGCACGCCCGCGCGCAGATTGCGGCACATCTCAACCACTTCCTCGTCGCTGAACTCGGCGATCTCTTCCGCCTGCTCACCCTTGTAGATCTTGCCTAGGAACTTGCGCAGGTCGGCAACCTTGGCTTGCGCTGCCAGCATGTCGGCAATCTTCTTGCCCAGACCTTTGGCGGCCCAGCCCAAGTGCACTTCCAGCACCTGGCCGATATTCATCCGCGACGGCACACCCAGGGGATTCAGCACAATATCCACCGTCGTGCCATCGGCCATGTGCGGCATATCTTCCACCGGCACGATGCGCGACACCACCCCCTTGTTACCGTGGCGGCCGGCCATCTTGTCACCAGGTTGCAGGCGGCGTTTGACCGCCACGTACACCTTGACCATCTTCTGCACGCCGGCTTGCAACTCGTCGCCCTGCGTCAGCTTCTTCTTTTTCAGTTCATAGGCGGCATCGAATTCGACACGCTTCTGCGCCAATGCCTCCTTGATCTGTTCCATTTGCGCGGCAACCTCGTCATCCGCCACGCGAATGTCGAACCACTGGTGATGCTCGACGCTGTGCAGATACTCGTTGTTGAGCTTGCTGCCCTTGGCCAGTTTCTTCGGCCCGCCGTTGGCCACCTTGTTGTGCAGCATCTTTTCCAGACGCGCAAACGCATCCGCCTCGACGATGCGCATCTGGTCGGCCAGGTCTTTCTTGTAGCGCACCAGTTCGTCGTCGATGATCTGTTGCGCCCGCTTGTCGCGCTGCAATCCTTCGCGGGTGAACACCTGCACGTCGATCACGGTGCCGGAAATGCCGGCCTTCACGCGCAGCGAGGTGTCTTTCACATCGGACGCCTTCTCGCCGAAGATCGCGCGCAGCAGTTTTTCTTCCGGCGTCAATTGGGTCTCGCCCTTCGGCGTCACCTTGCCCACCAGCACGTCGCCCAAACCGACTTCCGCGCCGATGTGCACGATGCCGCACTCGTCCAGACGCGCCATCTGCGCTTCGGACAGATTCGGGATGTCGCGCGTGATTTCTTCCGTGCCCAGCTTGGTGTCGCGCGCCATCACCGTCAGTTCTTCGATATGGATCGAAGTAAAGCGGTCTTCCGCGACCACGCGCTCGGAGATCATGATCGAGTCTTCGAAGTTGTAGCCGTTCCACGGCATGAACGCGATCATCATGTTCTGCCCCAGCGCCAGCTCGCCCATGTCGGTCGAGGCGCCGTCGGCCACCACGTCGCCGCGCGCAATCACATCGCCCACACGCACCAGCGGACGCTGGTTGATGTTGGTGTTCTGGTTGGAGCGGGTGTACTTGGTCAGGTTGTAGATATCCACACCGACCTCGCCCGCCACCGTCTCTTCGTCATTGACGCGCACCACGATACGGCCGGAATCCACATAATCCACGCGGCCGCCGCGCCAGGCCTGCACGGCTGTGCCGGAGTCCACCGCCACCGTGCGCTCGATGCCGGTACCGACCAATGCTTTTTCGGCGCGCAACACCGGCACCGCCTGGCGTTGCATGTTGGCACCCATCAGCGCGCGGTTCGCATCGTCGTGTTCGAGGAACGGAATCAGTGAAGCGGCGACGGACACCACCTGCGCCGGCGCCACATCCATGTACTCGATGTTTTCCGGCTCGGCGAGCACGAACTCGTTGTGCTGGCGGGCGGACACGATGTCATTGGTAAAGTGCCCCTTCTTGTCCAGTTCGGCATTCGCCTGCGCAATGGTGAAATTGCCCTCCTCGATCGCGGACAGATAGTCCACCTCATCCGTGGCGCGGCTCTTCGCCACCCTGCGATACGGCGTTTCGATGAAGCCGTATTCGTTGGTGCGCGCATACAGCGCCAGCGAGTTGATCAAGCCGATGTTCGGGCCTTCCGGCGTTTCGATCGGGCACACGCGGCCATAGTGGGTCGGATGCACGTCGCGCACTTCGAAACCGGCGCGCTCGCGCGTCAGTCCGCCCGGACCCAGCGCGGAGATACGACGCTTGTGCGTCACTTCCGCCAGCGGGTTGGTCTGATCCATGAACTGCGACAGTTGCGAAGAGCCAAAAAACTCTTTCACCGCCGCCGAGATCGGCTTGGCATTGATCAGGTCGTGCGGCATCAGGTTGTCCGCTTCGGCCTGCCCCAGGCGTTCCTTCACGGCGCGCTCGACGCGCGCCAGACCCACGCGGAACTGGTTCTCCGCCAGTTCGCCCACCGCACGCACACGACGATTACCCAAGTGATCGATGTCGTCGATCTCGCCGCGACCATTGCGCAACTCGACCAGAATCTTCACGACTTCCACGATGTCTTCATTGGACAGCGTGTTCGCGCCGGTCAGTTCGGTGCGGCCGACCCGGCGATTGAACTTCATGCGTCCCACGGCGGAAAGGTTGTAGCGCTCTTCATTGAAGAACAAACCGTTGAACAAACCCTCCACCGCATCTTCTGTCGGCGGCTCGCCGGGGCGCATCATGCGGTAGATCGCCACACGCGCCGTCCACAAGTCGGTCGTTTCATCCATGCGCAAAGTCTGCGAGATGTAAGCACCCTGATCCAACTCGTTGGTGTACAGCGTCTGGATCTTGGCAATTCCCGCCTGCTTCAGCGTTTCCAGCAGTGTTTCAGTGATCTCGTCGTTGGCGTTGGCGATGATCTCGCCGCTGTCTTTGTCCACCAAATTGTTTGCCAGCACGCGACCAACCAGGAAATCTTCCGCCACCGTCAGCTTGTCGATACCGGCTTCCTGCATTTCACGGATGTGGCGCACCGTGATGCGCTTATCCTTGGCCACGATGAGCTTGCCGCCCTTGCCTTCAATATCGAAGCGCGCAATCTCGCCGCGCAGACGCTCCGGCACCACCTCAAACTGGATACCCTTCTTGCCGAAATGGAAAGTGTCGAACTGGAAGAACATCGCCAGGATCTGTTCCGGCGTGTAACCCAGCGATTTCAACAGAATGGTGGCCGGCAACTTGCGCCGACGGTCGATGCGGAAATACACGAAGTCCTTGGCATCGAATTCAAAGTCGAGCCAGGAACCACGGTAAGGAATCACCCGCGCCGAGAACAGCAGCTTGCCGGAGGAGTGGGTCTTGCCGCGGTCATGCTCGAAAAACACCCCGGGCGAACGGTGCAACTGGGAAACGATGACGCGCTCGGTGCCGTTGATCACGAACGAACCGGTGTTGGTCATCAGCGGGATCTCGCCCATATAGACTTCCTGCTCCTTGACCTCCTTGACCTTCGGCTTGGAAGACTCCTTGTCGAGGATGGTCAGGCGCACGCGGGCGCGCAGCGGGGATGCATAGGTCAGGCCGCGCTGGTGGCACTCGCGCACATCGAACGGCGGCATGCCCAACTGGTAGCTGACAAAGTCAAGGCGGGCGAACTTGTTATGACTCTCGACCGGAAAAATCGAATTGAACGCGGCTTGCAAGCCCTCATTCTTGCGCTGCTCTGCCGGCGTCCAGGCCTGCAGGAATGCGCTGTAGGATTCGAGCTGGGTGGAAAGCAGGAACGGCACCGGCAGCGCGCCCTTGCGTTTCGCAAAACTCTTGCGTATGCGTTTTTTTTCGGTGAAAGAGTAGCTCATATAATCTCCACGACAGTTGGAAAACAAGGGGTGCGTACCCGCGCCCTGCGGCGCGAGCCTGCTTACAATTTTTCTGGTACGGGCATCCGGCCCGCGCCAGAAGACAGGGGGTAACAAGCGCTGTATCACTCGCTAGCCGCTGGCTTCTGCCCGCTGTTTCAGTTTCCTTTTTAGAAGCGGCAAAAGGCTGACGGAAAAATCCGTCAGCCTTTCACACAACGCAGTGCTTACTTGATTTCAGCAGTTGCGCCAGCTTCGATCAGTTGCTTGGCGATCGCATCCGCGTCCGCCTTGCTGACACCTTCCTTCACCGGCTTCGGTGCGCCGTCAACCAGATCCTTGGCTTCCTTCAAGCCGAGGCCGGTGATGGTGCGCACCACCTTGATCACGCCGACCTTCTGGTCGCCCGCGGCAGTCAGAATCACGGTGAATTCGGTTTGCTCGGCCGCTGCAGCAGCACCGCCCGCAGCACCACCGGCTGCCGGAGCAGCCATTGCGGCGGCGGATACGCCAAACTTCTCTTCCACCGCCTTCACCAGTTCATTGAGTTCGAGCACGGTCATGCCGTCCAGTGCTGCCAGAAATGCGTCTTTATCAAATGCCATTTTGTTCTTCCTGAAATTAAGAGTTCGAATAAATTAAGCGGTGGCAGTTTTTTGCTCTGCCAATGCCGCGAGTACGCGCGCCAAACCGGAAACGGGCGATTGCAACAGACCCAGCAGTTGCGCCAGCAGCACTTCCTTGGGAGGTACGGTGGCGAGGGCAGTGACGCCCGCAACATCCATCACCTTGCCGTTGTAAGCGCCCGCCTTGATCACCAGCTTGTCGTTCGTTCTGGCGAACTCGTGCACCACCTTCGCGGCGGCGACTGCGTCAGCGCTGATGCCGTACAACAACGGCCCCACCATCTGTTCAGCCAACCCCTCGAACGGAGTGCCTTGCACCGCACGGCGTGCCAATGTGTTTTTCAACACACGCAGATACACCCCGGATTGACGCGCATTGGCGCGCAATCTGGTGATGTCGCCGACTTCGATGCCGCGATACTCGGCCAGCACGATAGTCTGGGCCTGCGCCACTTGTGCGCTGACTTCCGCGACCACCGCTTGCTTTTCTTGCAGATTGAGACTCAAAGTCTTCCTCCATCCTCACAGCGGAATATCTTGCCTGGGCTCGATACTCCTTGATTAATGACCGCGACCTCAAGACAGGGAATCAACCACACTCTCCGCTTGCGGGCACACCATCTGCGTGGGCCGACGCAACTGCCGTCAATTAAGTCTTCAGCCAACTGCGCTTCCGACACCTACGGTCTTTGATGCTGCCAGCCACGCCAGCAGTCCAAAGAACACATGACGACGGGAACACAATCCCCGCCATCAAATTCGATACATTACGCAGCCAGGCTGGCCTGCTCGACGCGGATCCCGACACCCATGGTGCTGGAGATCGCGATCTTTTTCAGATACACACCCTTGGCACTGGCCGGCTTTGCCTTGTTCAGCGCATCGATCAGCGCCAGCAGGTTCTCGCGCAGCGCTTCCGGCGCAAACGACGCACGGCCGATGGTGCACTGCACAATGCCGTTCTTGTCGGTGCGGTACTGCACCTGACCGGCCTTGGCGTTCTTCACCGCACCCGCCACGTCAGCTGCTACCGTGCCCACCTTCGGGTTCGGCATCAGGCCGCGCGGGCCGAGAATCTGGCCCAACTGGCCGACGATGCGCATCGCATCCGGCGCCGCAATGACGATGTCGAAATCCATCTTGCCCGCTTTGATGCTTTCCGCCAGATCGTCGAAACCGACAATGTCGGCACCGGCCGCCTTGGCTTCTTCCGCCTTGGCACCCTGGGCGAACACCGCCACGCGCACGGTCTTGCCGGTGCCCCTTGGCAGCACGACCGAGCCGCGCACCAATTGGTCCGACTTCTTGGCATCCACGCCCAGATTCACCGCCACATCGATGGACTCGTCGAACTTGGCCTTGGCGGTTTCTTTCACCAGCTTCAGCGCCTCGTCCAGCACATACAACTTGCTGCGATCGACTTGTGCCGCAATTGCCTTATAGCGTTTGGAAACTTGTGCCATGTTATTTCACCCCTTCCACGGTAATGCCCATGCTGCGCGCGCTACCGGCGATGGTGCGCACCGCGGCATCCATATCGGCCGCCGTCAGATCCGGCTGCTTGGTCTTGGCGATGTCTTCCGCCTGCTGGCGGGTCAGCTTGCCAACCTTGTCGGTATGCGGCGTCTTGCTGCCTTTTTGCACGCCGGCGGCCTTCTTGATCAGAATGGTCGCGGGCGGCGTCTTCATCACAAAGGTGAAGCTCTTGTCCGCATAGGCGGTGATCACGCAGGGGATCGGCAGACCGGGCTCGACGCCCTGGGTCTGCGCGTTGAACGCCTTGCAGAATTCCATGATATTCAGACCGCGCTGACCGAGCGCGGGGCCGATGGGAGGACTGGGATTGGCCTTACCGGCCGGAACTTGCAGCTTGATATAGCCGACGATTTTCTTTGCCACGTTTAAGACTCCTTTTCAGTGGGTTAAACGCATACCGCAGTTGCTCCGGCACGCTCCCCGTTAAAAAACCGATTACCGCTCCTGCATTCAGGCCCGAGTTCTCGCGCCTGCATTGATCAGGCTTTTTCCACCTGACCGAAACTCAATTCCACCGGTGTGGCGCGACCGAAAATGGTGACCGCCACGCGCAGCTTGCTCTTGTCGTAATTGACATCTTCCACCATGCCGTTGAAATCGGTGAACGGGCCTTCCTTGACGCGCACCGCCTCGCCCACTTCAAACAACACTTTGGGCCGGGGCTTCTCGACCCCCGCCTGCATCTGCTGCATGATGGTGTCCACTTCCTTTTGCGAAATCGGGGAGGGCTTCATCGCGCTCCCCCCAAGGAAGCCGGTCACCTTCGGCAAATTCTTCACCAGGTGCCAGGTATCATCCGTCATCTCCATCTCGACCAGCAGATAGCCGGGAAAGAACTTGCGCTCACTGATGCTTTTCTGGCCGGATTTCAGCTCGACCACTTCTTCGACCGGAACCAATACCTGACCGAACATATCCTGCATGCCGGTGCGTTCGATGCGCTCCAGCAACGCGCGCTGCACGCTCTTCTCGAATTGCGAGTACGTATGCACCACATACCAACGCTTGGCCATCAATCCCCCCGTCCCATCAATTTGTTGACGACCATCAGCAGACTTGCATCCACCGCCCACAGGAACAGTGCCATCACCACCGCAAACAGAATCACGATACCGGTTGTCTGCATCGTCTCCTTGCGCGTCGGCCACACCACGCGTTTCGCTTCGTTCACCGAGTCACCGGCAAAACCAAAGAAACGCTTGCCCTGCGACGAAGTCCAGAACATGCCCGCCGCCGCCAACACGCCGAGCAGCACCGATGCGACACGCAGCACGGCCGCCGCATCACCCAGCGCATAGAAGCCGACCACCCCCGCCACAATGAGCAGCAAGGCGATCAGCAGTTTGATTTTGTCAGCCATTTACGTCCGTTCTACTTTATAACTGGCAGGCCAGGAGGGTCTCGAACCCCCAACCCTCGGTTTTGGAGACCGATACTCTACCAATTGAGCTACTGGCCTA
>Ga0210050_1001229_pt1 | contig 28706 bp, 31 predicted proteins | sample CryGey132114_all_FD_185463 | JGI IMG/M metagenome (GOLD analysis project Ga0210050, IMG submission 185463) | Groundwater microbial communities from aquifer - Crystal Geyser CG22_combo_CG10-13_8/21/14_all (SPAdes) (version 2) | ecosystem: Environmental > Aquatic > Deep subsurface > Groundwater ... | reverse complement strand
TTATCGTTGTTGACGCTCGTGGCTTTAGGGAAGGAGATAAGGTGAGTATCTCTAGTGAATGAATATGTATCGCATTTGGAGTTTCTTTGTACAGAAAAGAGCATTTAGCTTTCTTGTTTTAACTGCCCTTACTATTTTTGGAGTACTGTCATTGGTGCAAATTCCTAAAGAGTCCGCACCTGAAGTGAAAGTACCGGTCGGTATTGTCACTACTATATTACCGGGAGCTTCCGCGCAGGATGTGGAGGAGTTGATTACCAATGAAATCGAGAAGGCGGTGTATGGTGCGCTTGAATCGCTTAACAAACTCACATCGACAAGCAGAGAAGGAGTATCAGTTATTGTAGCTGAGTTTGACGCAGATGCGGATCTCGATAAATCTATACGTGAATTACGCGACGAAGTATCAAAAGCGGAGCCAAAATTACCGGCTGATGCAGAAGATCCGGTCGTCTCAGAGGTCAATTTTGTGGATCAGCCCGTTGTTACTTTCGCGATTTCCGGGCATCTAACGGATCAGGAATTTACACGCCTTTCAAAAGAAGTTGAAGACGAAATAGGAGCACTACCAGGTGTTTCTCGTGTTGAGGTTGCGGGCGCTCGCGCGCGGGAAGCGCAGGTAATTGTACATCGAGAGGCGCTTACTCGTTTCAAAATTAACTTGTCGGATATTGTTTCTGCGATACAAGCGAATAATATCTCTCAGCCTATTGGAGGGATTGATATAGATGGCGCCTCATACAATATAGCCTTTGAAGGGAGCATCAAAGACCCCGCCGATATTGAGAACGTCGCCATTCTCTCTATTGCCGGGGAGCCTATTTACGTCAGGGACATCGCAGAGGTTGTCGACGGACTTGAAGAGACGCAAACAATATCGAGAGTAAGTGTACTCGGAGAGCCTTCTGAAGCGGCGATTTCTTTCAATGTATTTAAGGATAATGGTGGAGATATTACCGATGTCACGACACGTGTTTCCGAAAGAATAGCGGAACTCCAAGAAGAAGGAAGGATTCTTAATGGATTTACGGTACTTTCAGTTTTGGATAGTGGGGAATTACTCCAAGAGGATCTTACACGCCTTTCCTTTACTGGACTCCAAACTATAGCATTAGTGATGCTTTTATTGTTTGTTGCAATTGGATGGAGAGAATCGCTTATTGCTGGAATTGCAATACCACTTTCATTTTTGATTGCCTTCATTGGTCTTTACTATTCGGGAAATACTATAAATTTTGTAAGTTTGTTCGCACTCATTCTTGCCGTTGGTATTTTGGTGGATTCTGCGATCGTGATTGTCGAAGGAATTCACACGAACATGAAAAAAAGGATGGACAAAACAGGGGCCGCACTCGATGCGCTCAAAGAATTTTATCTTCCCCTTACTTCCGGTACGCTTACAACCGTCGCGGTGTTTTTCCCGCTCTTTCTTATATCCGGCGTTACTGGTGAGTTCATCGCGACAATTCCGTTTACCATAATTTTCGTCTTGTTTGCTTCATTGTTTGTTGCGCTCGGGCTTCTTCCTCTGTTTGCGTCATTGTTCCTCAGGAGAAGAACGACGAGCAAAATGGAGGAAAAACAGGAAGAATATACGGGGATACTTCAGGATTATTACAGGAAAATAATGGGAACCATTATTGGAAATAGGAAAAAAGAGAGACAGGTGATACTCGGTATTGTTACCGCGTTCATTATCACTCTTTCATTTCCGTTTCTTGGCATTGTAAAAGTGGCTTTTTTCCCGCAGGGCGATGTTGACTATTTACAGGTGGACGTGGAAATGGGGCAGGGCACAAATTTGGAGGTAACTGATTTTGAAATGAGACGTGTAGAGGAATTTTTATACGAAGTGGAAGATATAGAGTCATTTCTTGTCACCACAGGACAAGCGGGCATCTTTACCGACGGAACACTTGCACACCATCTTGGAAGTATCTTTATAAATTTAAAAGAAGATAGGAAGAAAACAAGTCTTGAGATTGTTGAGAATCTTGAAAGAAAGTTTTCTGCGATTACGACAGCAGAGGTCAGGGCCTCACAGCCTGACGATGGACCACCGACAGGCGCTCCGATCCTTCTTCAGTTCTTTGGCGATGACCTCAATCTACTGGAAGATGTTGCAGTGAGTGCATTTGGTGTTCTTGAAGGCATTGAAGGGACGAGAGATGTGCAATCAAGTGCAGATGAGGTGCAGGCAGAGTTTGTTTTTCATGTAAATACGCCAAAGGCGACTTCGCTGGGAATCACTTCGGCATCAATCGCAAACACGCTGCGTATAGCAGTGGAGGGAGCCCTAGCAACTTCGATTAGAAAACTCGATGAGGACATTGATATCCGCATTAAGCTCGCGCTTAACCCCGCATACGATACCGCAGATGATACTAATAGAGTTACTATTGATGCAATAAGACAGATTCCAATAAATACAGAGAGAGGTAGTGTTCTCCTTGGATCAATTCTGGAAGCCGATATAAGAAAGAGCAACACCGCGATAAGACATGAAGATAGGGAAAGGGTTGTGACGGTTAGTTCTGAAGTCGAGTCTACTGCAAATACTCTTGAAGTAACGAGGGCATTTGAAAGAGCTTTTGATGAAAGCATGTTGCCAGATGGTATTTCGATGAGGATTGGCGGTGAAAATGAGGATGTTCAACAGTCGTTTGAAGACATGTTTGTTGCGCTAGGCTTAGGTATTGTTTTGATGTTGGCTGTGCTTGTGTTGCAGTTTGATTCATACCGCTATGCTCTATACATACTTTCAGTTGTTCCGTTTTCTCTCATAGGTATTTTTCTTGGTCTCGCTATTTCAGGTCGTCCGATCTCATTTCCGTCAATGATGGGGTTTGTAGCATTGTCCGGAATTGTAGTAAACAATTCTATTATTTTGATTGATGTAATAAATAAATTACGCAAGAGTGCTCCCGAGCGAAGGATAGCAGATGTCGTCATTGAAGGATCCGCTTTGCGTCTTCGCCCGATTGTACTTACTACCGTGACGACCATCTTTGGTATGATACCGCTCATATTCGTATCGGAATTATGGGCTCCACTTGCATTTGCTGTAATGTTCGGACTTATTTCTTCGGTTGTAGTAACACTGGTTCTCGTTCCGGTAATATACGCACGTTGGCCGGGAAAATTCAAAGATTCATGGCAACATAGCCGAGACAAGGCCGTTTAGTCTATACGTGCACAACTTGCCATCTTTCTGTAAGGAGGGCAGTATGTACGTATTATTTAAAATTTAAGAAAATTATATGAAAACAGGTGCATATGTTGCTGTAATACTAGCGATATTAGTGGGTGCGGGCTTTTATTTATTTTATGGTGGGGGGAGTACAGAAAATCAGGAAGTTCTCCTTACCCCGCAGGCGGAGTATTTTATACAAACGGTAGAGTCTGAAACAGTGGCGCGTGTGGGACAGCCAATTGAGGGATTTGAACCATCTATGTTTATTCGAGCATTTCCGGGTATAGTCCATAAGGATTTTGATGGAGTAGAAACAGAACAAGGTGTATATCAAGTATCCAACGGAGCTATTGTTTTCATTTTAACCGACTCAAGCCCGGAGCACTCGGCGGCGCGCGCCATTACCCCAAGCGGTATGAACACTCTATTAGAGAACATTTCCGCACGCCTTTCTTTACCAATTGAGGATAACGAAGGAATTGATGCAATCATATCGGAAATCACTGCAGTTAATTTGGAAGAAGCCATTATTGGCGCTTGGAGGAGCACAGATGACGAGAATTTCACAAGGAAATTTGATTCAAACGGCACTGTTACTGACACATACGACGGTCAAGATTTGGCAACGTCAGTAGGTTCATGGGTAATTTTGTACGATTTGTCTGAAGAACCTGCAAATCTCCCACTTATCGAGGGAGCTACTTATCTCAAGATATTGTTTGCTGAGGAAGCTTTGTATTTTACAATATCAGAAATCAGCTCGAACACGCTTCAGCTTATCTATCTGGATAGAGGCGGGGCCTTAAATTTTGAGAGGGAGGAATAAGTGAAAAAGTAAGGGTTTGATCTGTATATTGCAGAATGGATATAAAATGTTAGTGTGAAAGCACCCACATTGGTTTGGTGCCCTTGTGTGGTTATCATAGCTGGCTAGAAGTGTCGCGAAAATTTATTTTCATGATGTTCGAGATAAGATATGATATAAGGACGAGAGTCCTTTTATTGGATAATTAGAAAATTCATGAACAAAACAGTTTGGATTGTGGTTCTCGTAATTCTAGTTGCTGCTCTAGCATGGTACTTCTATTTTGCCCCACAGAGCTCACAGGAAGGAGCTGAGGATGCTATGATGGAAGAAACAATGTCTGATGACGCAATGATGGAAGATGATGGTGTGGTAAATATAGAAGGGGGTGTAGAGGTATCCACTCAATAAATATACAAGATGTAAGTCTGAGAAAACACCATTTTACGGGGTGTTTTTGATTAGAGTATTAATTAAGTGCTATAATGGTTTGAATATGAGTTTTTTATCTAGATTACAGGTAATAGAAGATAAAGATAAGTCACATGCCGTAAGAAAGTTAGTTGAAGATTCAACGCCAGATTTTGACTTCTTTCTGATGGTTGTTTTATCCATTCTTATGGCCACCTTCGGGCTACTAGCTGGAAGCGAGACAATTGTTATTGGTAGTATGCTAATTGCACCGCTTTTGTATCCTATACTCGGTCTTTCGTTGGGTATTTCAATGTCCAACCACAAACTCATTAGGAGGTCTCTTAAAACAATAGGGAAGGCAATTGGGTTTGCGGTTGTGGCGGCCATAGTGGCAACTTTTTTATTTTCTTTTGGTAGTTTTGAGGGAGAAATAAGTAACAATATCACATCGAGAACGGAACCTTCATTGATTTTTCTTATTGTCGCAGTCATTTCTGGTTTTGCGGTCACCTATGCGCTTGTGAGACCTGATCTTTCAGAAACACTTCCGGGTGTTGCGGTGTCTGTCGCACTTATTCCACCGGTTGCGGTCCTTGGAATAGGTATTGCAAAATTTGATCCAGGCATAGTGGTTGGATCTGCAGTTATGTTTGGGGTAAATGTACTTGGAATTGTGGCGGCGAGTATGTTTGCATTTTCAATAATGAATGTTCATGGAAAGGAAAAAATAGCGCAGAGCGCCATTAAAAAGGAAGACAAGCGAGTGGAAAAAGAGGAGGAGGAAATAAAGAAAATAGATGAGATAGAAGAAGAGGAGGGCATGCCTGCGGCTGGCTAAACATTAAAAAAGGAGGGGCAATGTGTCCCTCCTCATTTTTTCTGTTTCTCAGCTAGCTTTTCTTTCCGCAAATCAATGCGGCGGTCGTCGACCGCGTACCATATTCGCGGATTATCACTCGCTTGAATGGCAACCCAGACATGGTTACTCGTGTGCCATTCATAAGGGAAGGGACGCAAGTTATCAAGAATGAAATCTGCCTTACTCGTTTTTACCACGAGTACTAGATGGGGAATTCTTCTTCCCCTCGTGGTATCGATGACCCATCCGAATACTAGTGCTCCGGGAGGATACCCCCCCATCGCGAGTAGAAGATCTCTTTTACGCAGAGCATATTCTTCACAATCGCCATGGTGCACACTTCTCTCCCAGAGATCCGGGGTCCCGTGTATAATTTCATCAGAGACGTATTCTATCCCTTCGTTGACGTCTCGGTTTATAAGCTCTAGTTGGGCTCGCACCTTGTTTGTGTACCGCACAGACAGATTCCCCCTGGTCTTTTTGCAGTATTCCGGCTCGCGTTTGCAGAGCTCTGTGTAGCCGGAAGGCTCAATTATTCGGGTCCGCCAATCAATGGGAACATGCGACTGAGCCTGTACATTTTCTACCGGAATGGAAGCGAAAATTACGAACAGGAGCAAGAGAAATCTCATAGTGGTTTCCTCCACTGCATGATGTGAACTCTGAAGATTTTACCATTACTTAGTAACTTGTCAATTTTCCTCGGTGGATAGAGGAGCTGGCGGTATAGTAGCGAGATGCAAAAACGCATTATAGGACATATTGATATGGATGCGTTTTTTGCGTCAGTTGAGGAGCGAGAAAGACCCTATCTTAAGGGAAAGCCGATAGTGGTAGGGGCAGACCCAGAAGGGGGAAGTGGGCGTGGGGTTGTATCTACTGCAAGTTATGCTGCGCGTGTATACGGTATTGCCTCTGCAACACCAATTACAAAGGCATGGCGACTGTGCCAGGATGCAAAAGAGAATGGGAATCCTGCATGTGTATTTATCACAGGAGGTTTTGGAAAGTATGGCAAAGCATCCAAGGAAGTTTTTTCAATTATAGAGAAGAACATTCCTGTTGTTGAGAAGGTTGGTATTGATGAAGGATACCTGGATTTGTCTTTTTGTGGTTCGTTTAAAAAGGCGGAAAATTTTATGACTAAAGTGCAGAAAGAAATAAAAAGAAGCACAAAGTTATCTTGTTCCATAGGAATTGGCTCGAATAAACTCATCGCAAAGATTGCGTCTGATTTTAAAAAGCCGAATGGAATCACCACAGTTACAGAGGGAAGGACAGAGCAATTTCTTGAACCACTTCCTTTAGGAAAACTTCCTGGTATTGGACCAAGTGCGCTCAAAAAATTCAATGCGTTGAACGTGACAACTATTAAAGATGCAAGAGCACTCAGCTGGACGGAATTGGAAGATCTTTTTGGCTCATGTGGCTTCTCATTGTATGAAAAGTTGCGGGGTATTGATAGAAGAGAGGTGCGGACAGAAAAGGATGAAGCAAAATCAATAGGGAAACACCACACGTTTTCTGTGGATACAACTGATTTCGACGAAGTGTTCTCCGTGTTACGGGCGCAGTCAAAGACAATTTTGAGTCGCATGAAAAGAAACGGTTTTAGGGGCTTTAGGACGGCGGTTCTTACTATTCGGTTTAGCGATTTTTTGACTATGACACGTTCCTCCACAAGTAAAGTGGTGTTGTCCACGCAAAAACAACTGGAAACAAAAGCGATGAAATTGATGCTCCCTTTCTTCGAGAAGAAAGGAAATCCTCGTTCAAAAAAGGTGCGTCTGGTAGGTCTTCGTATCGAAAAGCTGGAATGGTAAGATTGGTCGATGGAAAAAGAAAAAGAGAGAAAAGAGCGGGCGCAAAAGATAGTTGCGTACCTAAAAAAAGCCTATCCGGAGCCGAAAAGTGAACTCTACTACAAGACCAATTTTCAATTCGTCGTGGCGGTTATTCTCTCAGCTCAGTGTACAGACAAAGCGGTGAACACTGTCACAAAGGAATTGTTTAAAACATACAAAATGCCAAAAGATTTTGCGAAAGTAAAACCGGAGGCGTTTGCAAAAGAGATATCACGGATACCGTTTTTTAGAAATAAGGCGAAGAGTATTGTAGGCGCCGCAAAGGTCGTGGAGGATGAATTTGGAGGGCGTGTTCCAAAAACACAAGAGGAATTGCAAAAATTACCTGGCGTTGCGTACAAAACAGCGAATGTTGTACTCGGGGAATTGTTCGATATATGGGAGGGAATTGCGACCGATACGCATGTACGTCGCTTTGCGCTTCGTTTTGATTTAACTGACAACACTGATCTGACAAAAATATCAAAAGATTTAGAAGTCTTGGTGCCGAAAAAAGATTGGAAATATGTAAATAACGGATTTGTTTTGTATGGACGATATATATGTCCGGCACGCGAGCACGATTGCATGGAGCATCCTCTAACAAAAATGTGGCCACCTGCACAAAGCAAGTGGCCGAGGGCGAAATGAAATTATTTAACTCCTCCAGGGAAACCATGTCCCGGTTCGTTTTGTGAGCCCGGGTTGAGGGTGGGGTATGAGGGTGCAACACGTGGTTCGGAAAGGTACTCTCCCGTGGCAAGGTCCATTATCTTATTTTTGTCATGTCCGTTTATGAAAGGTAAACATTCAGAACATACCTTTCTTCCATCATTGAGCAGATAGTGCCTTTGCTCTCCCATGCATCTAGGTGCAATTTTGCTGTCACACAAGACCAAGTCCTCCTCGTTTTTAGGGTTTTTAGGTTTCTTTAATCTCTATTCCTGACCGAATATACCGCTCTATTTTGTCTTTTGCAACCCTGTGTGTATACTCTTAAGTGGAGCTCGAAGGATACACGGGGGAACCATCTATTTAAGAGGTTTCTCGGAAAGGACTCGTCGCAGCGCTTTCTGGAAGCTTTTTCCAGTTCAGTACTAGGCGACCCTTTCGTCGAAGCCGTAGACTGTTCGACAGTCCCTATATCCTTTGAGTTCCACTTCCTTAGCCTCGTTTTTTAGCGAGGCTTTTGTTTTGTTGGTAGTATTGTTGTATGAGTGAGTCCCCCGTTAGAAACAGCCATCGCAGAGGTCCCCAAAAAGTCTATTCCAAAAACATAGACGCAAAAGTAACTTCTAACGGGGTACGCAAAAAGAGAGTGGCAATCTTTGATGTTGATGGCACTATTTTTCGCTCAAGCCTTCTGATTCAACTGGTCGAGCGCCTAATTAAAAACGAAATATTTCCCGAATCGGCTCGTAGTGCGTACGAGCGCCAGCAAAAGAAGTGGCTTGAGAGAGAGGGTGATTACGGTGCATATATTGATGCGATGGTGCGAGCATTCAAAAAGAATCTGAAGGGAGTTCACTATGGAAAACTTGTCGAAGCGTCTGAGCAAGTGACACTGGAGCAGGAAAAATATGTCTATCGTTATACACGCGATCTACTTAAAGACTTAAAATCAAAAGACTACTACCTACTGGCAATTTCTCACTCACCGAAAACGATTTTAGACAAATTTTGTCCGAGGATGGGGTTTGATAAAGCGTACGGCACCATTTATGAAATTGGTCCGCAGGATTTGTTCACCGGCAATATGGTAGATGAACACTTTATGTATAACAAAGCGGCAGTTGTGAGACGTGCGATTGAAAAGGAGAATCTTACGCTTTCTAATTCAATAGGAATAGGTGATACAGAGTCAGACATTCCATTTCTTGAGCTTGTTGCAAAACCTGTATGCTTTAATCCAAATTCTCGTTTATATAAATACGCAAAGAGAAACGCTTGGAAGGTCGTGGTTGAACGCAAGGATGTCGTTTATGAGCTCTAGTAGGCACAATTTTTATTTTTTAAAATAATGATATGAAAAAATTAAAAAGGAGCACAACTAACAGAATTATTTCAGGAGTAATTGGCGGATTTTCTGAGTACTTTAATATTGACGTAGTGTTACTTCGTGTAGTGTTCGTATTCTTTTTGCTAGTTACGGGATTATTTCCTGGGGTTATAGCCTACATTGTTGCTATTTTCATGATTCCAATTAATGATGGCACTATTGTGCACTAAGCGCATGAAAATTTAGGAGGGGAGATATTAGTATTGTAGGGAGACACTTATTCTTGAAAAATAGCAAATGAATGTGTAGCTATTTTGTATCTTTCAGAGAAATAGCAAACGGAATACCCAAGATTAGTATAACTGCCAACAGAGCGAACAAATTAGGAACTGACACAAAAAGGAGGGCTACTGTCCCAAATAAAGGACCTACGATGTACGAAAGAGGGCTTAGAGCGCGAAATGCGCCAACCTTGTCGGCATCACCACTTCCGACGCGCTTGAAAAAATAACTCTCAGTTGATATTTCAAGTAGCGCGGCTCCAGCTCTTGTGGTGAACAACACCATTGCCCACACCAACAATGGTTGTTCTGTAATTTGAGCAATCATGAATGTTGACACTGACAAAATAATAAGACCAAGTACCATTATTTCTTTTTCACCTAAATACTTGTCCCCGATTCTTCCTGCAGGAATTTCAAACAGAATGAATGCAAGCATTGCAATTGAAAGTATTATACCCATTTCGGAAAATGAGAAGCCCGCGTAGTTAATTAAGTAAATTGGCGCGTACACAACCATAATTGCGTAAAAAATACGCAATAGAAAATGAGAGACGAAGACATTTCGAGTGTCCTTACTTTCGGTAAATGTCGCAATCATTTTAGGGATATTTGGAACGACGTAGACTCGGTCAACAATACCGTGAAGTGATTTTGCGGTTATGAGAAGAACAGGAATGAAAACAGATGCTGCAAATACATATAGGTAAAGGAAGTTTCCGTCTACACTCAATTGCCCGGCGACAAAAGGCGCTCCAACCCAGGCAAAGGTTGCCATGGTGATAAAAAAAGCTCGGGTACCCCCAGTCTCTCCTTCATGAGAGGTGGAGCCTTCAAGAAACATATCAAGTAATAAAAAGACGATTGAAGAGAGCACGATCAGAGAAATGAAGAAGAAAAGAGTTAGCATTGTTCCGGAAGTTACACCCAGACCGATAAGCGCGAACGCATTTAAGGTGGCGAGGATTGCAAACGACTCAAATCCACCTATTTCATTAAACAATCGCGGAGCAAACAAGAGAAAGAAGATCACTATGGCTGACGAGGCGGCGTATACAATACCCAGCGACCACTCAGAAATCCCCCTCGATATAAGTAGTGGTGTGTTGAAATAACTCGTAAGCGCAAGCGAAATCGTAAGAAAGAAGTTAAGCGCGTACAGGCTACGTCTTACTGGTGCGCAGTTATCAAATGCCATTACACCAATGATATCAATCAGTATTTTTAAATACTAACTATTACTGGGATAACGATGGGTCTTTTTTGAGTCTGCTGGAGAAGGAATCTAGATACTGATTCTGAAAGCTGAGCCTTTGCATCATCCATACTCGGATGTTTACCGCGCCCGAACATAACATTTACCTGTTTGCTGATTATTAAACGTGTTTGGTTCATTAATTCGGTATTTTCTCTAAGGTAAACGAAACCGCGGGATATGATATCAGGAGATTTGTGCAGTTTTCCCGTTCTCCTGTCTATTGTGGCGACGACAACACAGAATCCCTCTTTGGAAAGCTCCTTTCTATCTCGCATAAGCACGCCGGAGAGCTCGGTTATGTTTTGGCCTTCCACTACACGAATTGCGTCAGGGGCTTTTTCTTTAAGAGTAACTATTTTTGTACCCTTATCCTGAATTTCAATTACAGAACTATTGTCCGGAATCGCAATATTTTCTGGCGGAATGTCAATAGATTCTTGAATCAAGTCGGCATGTACTCGGAGCATAAAGTGATGGCCGTGCTGTGGAATAAAGAACTTTGGTCGTATCTGTTGGTGAATCCACTTAGCTTCTTCAGCACTTCCGTGACCGGACGCATGCACGTCTGAAGTGTTGAATGTAACTATGTGAGCCCCTTGACGTGAAAGATTATCTTTAAGACGTTGTACAGCAATTTCATTACCCGGTATAACAGAAGAAGAAAGAACTACAGTATCATCGGGAGTTATTTTTATATATTTATGATTTTTATTACCGATTCGCATTAAAGATGCATATTGATCACCCTGTGCACCCGTTGCCAGAATAACTAACTTCTCGGGAGGATATTCATGCATTGCGGAAATAGGTATTACAGTCGAGTCTTTGTGTTTTAGGATACCTAGCTCGCGCACGATACCTATATTTGTCACCATACTTCTTCCGTCAACGACAATTTTTTTACCGCAGCCTTCGGTAATTCTCACAATTTTCATTAGTCGCTCTAGCTGGGAAGCGAATGTTCCAATAATGAGACGTCCCTTTGCATTTGGAATTATTTCCTCAAATGTCTCGAAGACATTCCTCTCTGGGATTGACCAGCCAGGCTTCCAAACGGCGGTAGAATCCATGAGCATACATAGCACCTTTCTATTTTTGAAAATTCCGTATTCTTTTTGTTCCTCTTCGGAGACGACCCCATCTTTGTGGTCAAGCTTTACGTCGCCTGTGACAACGATATCTCCGTGAGAAGTTTCAATGGCTATACCCATTGAATCGGGGATGGTGTGCGTTACGGCGAAGCTTTGTACTGTGTGTATGCCCACCCTTATCTTTTCATCTTTTTCAACCTCAACAATGTTTACTTTCGGCAAATGCGGAAATTCTTCTTGCCTCTTTTTAATCATTACGCCGGTAAGTTTACGGGTATAAATGGTCGGGTTGCCGATTCGATCAATGATGTAGGGGATACCGCCGATGTGGTCAAGGTGACCGTGGGTAATAAACATCGCGCGCACCTTACTCCTGTTTGTCTCAAGGTATTCAGTGTTAGGAAGAATATAGTCAACACCAGGCGTGTCTCCTTCACCTCCAAATCCAAAACCACAGTCAACAACAATAATGTCGTTACCAATTTCAATTGCGGTCATGTTACGACCAACTTCTTCAACACCGCCGAGTGGAATTATGCGTATGTCACCCTCTTTAAGGGAAGGTATGGGCATTGCTTTTTTTCTTGGAGCAGCACTTTTAATCGGTCCGTTTTTTGTTCGCTTCCTTATGTTCATCCTTTGCATTCTTGCGCCGGTCTTTTTTTTAGGATCGGTTTCTTTCTTAGATGGCATATTGATTTTTTTGTTTATGTATTATTAGTTTTCTATTAATTGTTTGTTATTGAAATATATTCCAAACGCGTTCTGTCTCCGTGTGCCATTCGTGAACGTTCAAAAATCTCTCAGCAGGAGTGGTCAACGCTCCTAGCCTTATCCCTTTTAGATTATCCGGAACCACGTAAATAAATTTTGGAGCGTATAGGAATATGGCGGGAATATCTTCTACAACTATCTCTCCGAATTCAGCATATTTATCTTCTCTAATATCCCTTTCGGTTTCTATTCGTGCTTCAGATAGTAGTTTGTCGGCGTCACTGTTCGTATATATAGCGAGGTTTAAGCCGGGATCACTCCTCTGGGAAGAGTGCCAAAAAGCAAATAGGTCTAGCGTCCTTCCAACTATTTCTCCAAACAAAAGAGCTTGATATTCTCGTGGTCTTATAACAGATGTATTTAGGTCGTTTGTAGCGAATATCTCAAGTGACACCTCTGCTCCGAGAGCGCCCCATGTTTCTACCACTTTCTCCGCAGTGAGAGCGAGCTCTGGCGTACTGGCGGTTTTTATTGAGAATGAGAGAGGAGCGCCATCTTTTTCCCAAATTCCACTTTCTTCGTTTCGCTCCCATCCAGCTTTATTCAATATTTCAGCCGCAATCTCTAGGCGGTCATTCTTAGTAATTTCAAGGTCTTTCTCAACTATATTTCCGTTTCTGTCTGAGGTTACGAGTACACCCGGTGGTATTGGGCCGTTTAATGGAACTCCAAAGCCCCCAAGAACTTCATCGATAATAGATTTCTTATCGAGAGAAACGTCAAGCGCCGCTCTCACTGCATTATCAGAAAATATACCTGCTTTGTTTTGATTCAAAAACACCGCAAATGTTCTTGGTAGCGTTGTTTCTACTACAGATACATTTTTTACATCAATTATAGAAAAATCTGAAGGAGATATTCCCGGCGCGCCTTCTATGGATCCATTTTTTAAGGCGCTAATAAGTGATTCCTCGTTTGTGTAAAATAAAAGTCGTATTGAATTTAGTAGAGGTCTTCCAAGTGAGAAATTTTTGAACGCCTTGAGGGTGTACCTCCTTGCAAGACCAGCGCCGTCTGATTGCATACTGTCGAGTTGGTATGGTCCGCTACCAATTGGCCGAGTATTCAGACTAAAGAATGGGAATTCATCAGGTGACACATCTTTCCATAGGTGCATAGGCAGTATTCCAATAGTCGTATTTTCTATGAATGGTGCGTACGGTCTAGCTAATGTAAATTGTATTGTTTTTTCATCAACCTCTTCTACACGCACTCCTTCCCAGTCCGCTCGCTTTGGGCTCTTTATATCCGGAGTTTGTGCCAGGCGAACAGTAAAAGAAACGTCGGCGGATGTTACAGGTGTGTTGTCGTGGAAGGTGATATCATCTCGCAGGATAAAGGTGTAAGTAAGTCCATCGTCTGATATAGAAAAACTTTTGGCTAAATCGGGAACAATATCTCCTTCGGGAGTTGGGCGCATCAGCCCTGAATATATAAGCGCAGTTAGATCTCTGTCTGTGTCAGATATGGCAAGTACCGGATTTATAAAACGGGGGGTTCCAACAAGTCCTTCCGTTAAAGTCCCTCCATTTTTTGGTGTTTCCACTGTGGTTTCTTTATTTAGGCTAACTAAAAGAAAAGCTGTGCCTACAGCAAGTAGTATAGATAGAGCGTACAGCAAGAAACGTTCACTAGGTGAAAAGCGAGGGAGTATAGCATCGATGTGAGCCAGGATTTTTGGACGTCTGGATTCGGTGAGTTTGTTCCACAGCTGGTCTCTTTCCGCGTTCTCGATGTCGTTATCTATGTAATGTTGGTCGTCAGAAATAGGCATAGGTTTATTGCATTCATAAACCGCACTCAAGAGGCGATCTATTTTATTATTTTCTTTGGTTAATCTAAATTAAGAAGTTAAAAGGTTGATGAGCGCAGATAGCGCAAATAGTACCCCTAAAACGATAGTAGCCTGAAACAAAGTTTTTTCAAACCCTCTTCGTGTGTGAAAACCGGAGCTGAAATTGTCAGCACCAAAAGCTCCGCCTAGACCTGCGCCCGTCCTTTGCATAAGAACCGCGACGATAATAAGGGCGGATAAAACTATCTGTATGTATGGCAATGCTGCCACAATCGCTGTCATTGATAAGCAGAGTACCAGCAAGTACCTATAAAGTCAAACACTAAGAAATGTGTGGGGTGCTAGGACACCGGATCTGCCTGCCGGCATGTGTCCTAATTTTATAGTGTGCGGGGAGACTGGTTAGACTGATTACATAGTGCCATAAACATACCTGCGTGTCAACGACTATTTATTTGCATCACCATTTTTAATTTCGTACAATGCTGGCGAATTATAAGTATTATTTTCTAATTTGTGCATATGGCGAAAAAGACTTCAAAGAAAATGTCGGTAACTCCCCTTGGGGATAGGGTCTTGGTTAAGCCTTATCTATCTGTCGACGAGACATCTCCGTCTGGAATCATCATTCCTGACACGGCACAAAAAGAAAAACCGGAGCAGGGAAAAGTCATAGCCGTTGGCGAAGGTAAGAGAAACGAAAAAGGAGACGTGCTTCCAATGCGCATCAAAGAAGGGGATACTGTGATGTTTTCTAAGTATGGATTTGATGAGATTAAGATTGATGATGAAGAGTATTACATCGTTTCTGAAAGTAATATTTTAGCCGTAATTAAATAACAAAACGTATGACAGCTAAAAAAGTATTATTTGACCAAGATGTTCGCACTGCTTTGAAAAATGGTGTTGACACGGTTGCGAACGCAGTTAAGGTAACACTAGGTCCGCGCGGAAGAAATGTAGCACTTGATAAGTCATTTGGTGGTCCCACTATTACAAACGACGGAGTTTCTATTGCAAAAGAGATTACTTTAAAAAACCCATTTGAGAATATGGGTGCGGAAGTAGTGAAGGAGGTTGCAAGCAAAACAAACGATAAGGCCGGAGACGGCACCACAACCGCAGTAGTTTTGGCTCAGGCGATTATTTCTGAAGGAATGAAGCGCACCGCAATGGGCGCGAATGCGACGATGGTGCGCCGAGGTATTGAGGCGGCGGCAAAGGATGCGGTAGAAGAGCTCCACAAAATGGCAAAACCGATTTCCGGAAAGAGTGATATTAAACAAGTGGCATCTATTTCTGCGGAGTCGGAAGAACTTGGAAAGACGATTGCCGAGACGATTGAAAAGGTGGGCAAAGACGGTGTTGTTACAGTGGAGGAATCGCAATCATTCGGCATTGAATCCGAAGTGGTTGAAGGAATGGAGTTTGACAAAGGATATGTGTCGCCGTACATGATTACGAACCCTGAGCGAATGGAGGCGGAAATGAAAGATGCACCGGTACTTATAACCGACCAAAAAATTTCGGTTATTAAAGATGTACTACCGCTTCTTGAAAAACTCGCGCAATCTGGGAAGAAGGATTTGGTTATTATTGCCGATGATGTAGACGGAGAAGCACTTACAACATTTGTAGTAAACAAGCTCCGTGGTGCATTTAATGTACTTGCGGTAAAAGCTCCAGGATATGGTGACAGAAAGAAAGAGCAACTAACCGATATTGCGGTGACGGTGGGCGCTCAGGTTATTTCAGAAGACACCGGAGTGAAGCTCGAAAATGCGGAGCTCAATATGCTCGGAAAAGCTAATCGTATCGTTTCAACAAAAGACAATACTGTTATTGTCGGTGGCAAGGGAAAGAAATCGGACATTGAAAAGCGTGTATCACAGCTTCGTGCACAGCTTGAAAGTACCGACTCAAAGTACGATAAAGAGAAAATTGAGGAACGAATTGCAAAACTCACAGGAGGCGTTGCAGTAATTCGCGTTGGTGCGGCAACCGAAACAGAAATGAAATATCTCAAAGACAAAATTGAGGATGCGGTCAACGCCACAAAAGCCGCTATAGAAGAGGGTATTATCCCAGGGGGAGGAGCCGCTCTTGCTAAAATATCAGCAAAACTGGGAAAGAATGTGAAGGAGCACGACGAATTTTCGATAGGATATAGGATACTGATAACGTCTTTGACATCGCCTCTTAGACAAATTGTAAAAAATGCAGGAAGAGAGGACGCGGCAGTGATTGTTGCTGAGGTCTCAAAGTCAAACAGCAACGGATATAACGCCGCGAGCGATGCACTAGAGCCAGAAATTGTTGATATGTATGAAGCGGGAATCATTGATCCAGTCAAAGTAACCAGAAGTTGCGTTGAGAATGCGGCATCCGCCGCAGCGGTACTCCTTACGACAGAAGCGGCGGTGGCAGAAGACCCGGATGATAAAAAAGATGCACCAATGAGTGGCGGAATGGGAGACATGGGCGGGATGATGTAGTATAATTGTTGTATGACAATAATTTATATTCTTTTAGGGATAGCGGTACTTATCGGTCTTTGGGTTATCTACGCGTACAATCTATTTGTTCGCTTGAAAAATCGCGCGCTTGAAGCGTGGGCGGATATTGATGTGCAGTTAAAGCGCAGATACGATCTCATCCCGAATTTGGTAGAGACGGTAAAGGGTTATGCAAAACACGAAAGAGGAACATTTGAGGAAGTAACAGAAATGCGCGCGAAAGCGACACAGGTGCATGTGGATCCTTCCAATATTACGCCAGAGCAGATTCAGGCGATGGCGGGAGCCGAAGCAGCGCTCGGCCAATCGCTAGGAAAACTTTTGGCTATTGCGGAAAATTATCCTGATTTGAAAGCGAACGAAAACTTCGTGGAGCTTCAGAGAGAACTCACTGATACTGAAAACAAAATCCAAGCGGCTCGTCGATTCTATAACTCAGTAGTTCAAGAGCTTAATGTCGCACTTGAATCATTCCCAACAAACATCGTTGGCAATATGTTCAAGTTTGCAAAACGAGAATTTTTCGCACTGGGCGAAGACGAGCAAGCGGCGAAAGATCCAGTGAAGGTGAGTTTCTAATGGAAAAAATTTCGTACAATAAACTTGTTCGCGATAAAATACCTGAAAATATTCGTGCCAAAGGCACGAAATTAGAGACCCGTGAGCTCTCCGATAAAGAGTTTCTATCGGAGCTAAAGAAAAAGATAAAAGAAGAAGCAATAGAAGTTTCTGAAGCGGAATCTCGAGAAGCGTTAGTTTCTGAGCTCGCTGATATTATTGATGTAGTGGAAGAAATTAAAAAAACAGAAAGTATCACTGACACAGAAATTGGTAATGCCCGAAAAATAAGTTTTGAAAAGAAAGGAGGGTTTTCCAATAAAACCTATTTAGAATGGGCAGAGGATGACGGTTACGAAAAAGGGAAAGAAAAATAACGTATGGCATCTTTATACACGCACCAAAGTAGCAATATCAGAAAGACATGGTTTTTGATGACGGCGTTTTTTCTCGTGGTGATTGGGGTTGGCTGGGCGGCATCCTACTATTTTGGCAATGCGTTTATTTTGTACATTGCGGTGGCGTTTGCACTCATAATGAATATCACCGCCTACTGGCAATCAGATAAAATCGCAATCGCATCAACCGGCGCAAAAGAGGCGGATGCTCGTGAGTTTCTAGAGCTTCATCGTATTGTTGAAAACCTTGCAATTACAGCGGGGCTCCCCAAGCCGCGCGTGTACATTATTCAAGATTCCGCGCCAAATGCATTTGCGACGGGGCGAGATCCCGAACACAGCGCAATCGCGGTAACTACAGGCTTGCTAAATGTATTGGAGCGAAATGAGTTGGAGGGAGTAATTGCGCACGAGCTGGCACATATTGGCAATAGAGATATTTTGATAATGACGGTGGCTGTTGTGTTGGTAGGTATTATTTCAATTCTTGCAGATTTCTTTTTGCGGATGTCTATTTGGGGCGTAGGGGGAAACCGCGACAGGGGAGGGAGCCCGCTTATGCTCATTGGTGCAGTGGTGGCGATTATTGTTGCGCCGCTTGCGGCGAAGCTCATGCAGTTGGCAATCTCTAGAAAGAGAGAGTTTTTAGCAGATGCGTCTGGGGCGCTTCTTACTCGTTATCCTGAAGGGCTTGCCCGTGCGCTTGAGAAAATTTCCGGGTACAAGCCCGCAATGAAAAGGGCAAATCACGCGACAGCGCATCTTTTCATAAGTAATCCGTTTGGTGGGGAAGAGAAGGGACGTTTTTTGGCGAAGATGTTTGCTACACATCCGCCGGTACCCGAGCGTCTCTTAGCACTGCGAGGGATGAGAGTTTGAGGTATACTGCCGCTATTTGGAGGGTTCGCATAAGCGGCCACAGCACTACTTTGTGAATCATAAAATCACAAAGTAGTGCCGGGTAAATCTAGTGCAAGAACTTGTTACCGACTTGCTAAAATCGAGCAATGTGCGAGATTTTATGTAAGTGCAATCCCTTCACATGGCGGAGGCGTCGCATAGCGGTCTAGTGCACCGTCTTGGAAAGGCGGCAGGGGGAAACCTCTCGTGAGTTCGAATCTCACCGCCTCCGCCATGTGCGGGAGAAAGCGCACGAAGTGATTTTGCGAAGGAAAGGAAGGTATAATCTCACCGCATCTAACAGTTAGCACGAGGAATCTCGTCTTGCTTAGCAAAATTGATATCGGCGATATAATCACAGAGGGTTTATATGAACATCAACCGGCAAAAAATCATAAAGTATTACACTCATCCCGAAACCAAGTGGGGTTTTGATCATGTCCTTTGGGGATCAAAACACTTCGGTTTTTATCCTGCCGGGAAAACAAATATTTCTGAAAAAGAAGCTCAAATTTTACACCAAGATTTGGTTGCCAAAAATTTAGAGATGAAAGAAAATCAAACAATCTTAGATGCTGGATGTGGCCAAGGGGTCGTTTCAACGTATCTGGCGAAAAAATACGGCCCTAAAATTTTAGGAATAACCGTTGTTCCGTTTGAGGTTAAACGAGCGCAAGAGAGATCTGAAAAAATTGGTGTTACTGACAAAACAAATTATCAAGTTATGGATTACTCTGAAACGGATTTTCCCAACAACCACTTTGAATCAATCTATACAACTGAAACACTCTCACATTCTCCCGATATCCGTAAAACGCTCAAGGAATTTTTAAGAATTCTAAAGCCCGGGGGTAAAATCGCTCTTTTTGAATATACTCTTGCTCCCGATGAAAAATTCTCAAAGTGGGAAAAGAAAATGCTTGATATAGTAATTGATGGTTCGGCAATGATGGGCTTGAAGGACTTTCGACATGATCAATTTACTAAAATCATGGAGAGTGTTGGATTTGAAAATGTAAAAGAACAAAATATCACTGAAAATGTCAGACCATCATTTCATCGCTTGCATAAGCTTTCAATATTGCCATATAAACTCGTGAAGTTTTTTAGATTACAAAAATTTTTCATCAATACAACTGCAGGATACGAATACTACAAAATGATGAACAAAGAACTGTTCCGCTACGGCATATTTACTGGAAGCAAAAGATAATGCACGAGAGACGTTTACTGCTTAGCAGAATTGAGATCAGCGATATAATAGATTCATGTCTACAGATAAAAAAACTATCGATTCATATAGTGATTATGCAGAGCAGTGGGCTACACGAATGCGTAGCGGTGAAAACACTGCTCACGAATATTTAGAGAAACCAGCGATGTACAAACGATTGCCCGATTTAAGCGGCAAGAGTGTGTTGGCGATTGGATGTGGAACTGGTGAGGAATGTGCACATCTTAAATCTTTAGGAGCAGGTAAGGTTGTCGGCATTGATGTATCCGAAGGACTAATAGAGTATGCGCGAAAAAGTTATCCCGACATTGAATTTCTTGTAATGGGCATGGAGCAGATCAAGCTAGACGAAAAATTTGATTTCGTGTATTCAAGTCTAGTAATGCACTATGTTGAATCGTGGGAGAAAACTTTGAATAGTATTTCTGCTGTTATGAAAAATGACACGACATTTTTATTTTCGACACATCATCCAGCAACATGGGGAGCACAGAGAACGCGAACAGAGAATGAGCGCGCATCACTACTCGGCTACAAAAAGCAAAAGAAAAATCAAGAGTGCGAAGTTGTCGGAGATTATCTAAATACCAGAAAAATCAACGATGTATGGTTCGGCAATTTTGATGTTAGTTACTATCATCGTTCGTTGGAAAATATCATGGCTGATATTTTAAAATCAGACTTTGAAATTGTTGATTTTGCGGAGCCGAAAGCAATCCCAGCGGTAAAGGAAAAAGATAAAGTATTTTATGAAATCCAGGACAAAATCCCTTTGTTTATGATTTTTGCTTTGCGAAAAATATAAATGGGCGCACGAGGGACCTTCAATTTCATTCCAGAAAAAGGCTAAAATAACCTTACAAGGCTTGGTATATGGTATATATACCATCTCCCACATGTTTAATTCAGGGCATAGGACAAAAACAGGCATCTGACGAAACCCTTGACAGATTGGAATGCTTATGATATACTGTCAATAGTTAAGATCAAGTGTTGAAAACTACATAAAAAATCCTTGAGGAAGGAGTCGCCAAGAGATACTGAGATGTTATACATCGTATCTGTTGGCTGAGATCAGAAAACGGTCGCAAACTCCCTTTCAGAAGTGAAAGATAGTTTGCGACCGTTTTTTGTTGTGAGAGTAGTGATGATGAAAAGTCTTCATCAGTACTCTCCTAACAATGGGAGATAGACGAGCGTGCTCGTTTACAAGTTCTTTGAAAAGAAAAGCCCACGTCGGGGGCATAAAATACCGACCTAGCCAATGTAGCGAATTGGTGAATAGAGGAACCTCATTGAAGCCAAGCGGCTGAGGGGTTTTGAGAGACTATGGCATCAGTACATGATGTTTCCTCGATTACGGTCGAGGGATTCCGGCACAACTGGACCAGTAATGGTCCAAATGAGATGCGCGGATACACGCATCATCCTCGCCACGGCGAGGATGATGCGATCGAGTGGTCGGCCAGCCCGGCCGACCACTCTGGAAAACGGTGGACGATTTTCCTTCTTTCGCGCGACGGCACATTGCCGTCGCACGCTCCGGAGGTTCTCCGGAACCTCCAAGAAAACGCAATCGACATTTTCACCCACTTCAAGTGGGTGAACGAAAATGTCAACGAAGCTGGTCAGGTTTACGCCTGATCAGCAAACAAAAGGTCCGAGGAGTACCTTACTACAAACTCCTCACTCTCTCGGGATGTGTATCCCGACTGATGAGTCCAAAAGGACGAAAGAGTACAAAAAATAATACAACCCCCATACAGTAGTGGGCTTACGAGAGAAAGAAATTTGATATCCAATCTTTGCACTTTGTGCAAAAATCTCCCTCCTCGGGATTTGGAAATCAAATTTCTGGTATGTTTCGCCGTAGGCGAAACAGCTCTCCGAGCTTACCACTGTGCGGGGGTTTTCTTAGTGAGAGCCAATGGGTTCAATGCAGATATACTCAAACATAAAGATTATTTCACAACACACATTGACGGTCCTTGTTCCATACTGGAAAAGCTATAAAATAACCTTACAGAACAAGACCCTCCACGGTTCCACCACAAGGGCACTTCTTATTTCATATATGAAATAAAGTCGTAGCCCGAGGTAACCCACACTAAGAATTAGTTGAATTAGTTATTAAGGTTGGAATATATTATGAGACACACATTGACATTTTAGAACCGTTGTGTATCATACAGTTATATGAAAACGACTTTGCACACAAAAATTGATAAGGATATAAAAGAAAGAGCTCAAAAACTGGCCAAGGAGCTTGGTATTCCTATTTCAACTATTATTAATTCACAACTTCGGGAATTTATTCGGAGTGGCATTTTTCAAGTTTCTAGAGAACCTCAAATTAGAGAGTCTGTTTGGAAAGAAATTTTAAAAATAAGCAAAGAAGCTAAAGTGGGTAAAAATATCTCTCCTGAATTTGATAACGTTGAAGACGCTATGAATTGGCTAAATGCATGAGAATATCTTTTTCTAAAGAATTTAAAAAGGGTTTCAAAAAACTTTCAAAAAAATCCAAGGTTCAATTTAGAGGCAGAATAGAGATTTTTCAAAAAGATCGAAACAATCCTCAATTAAATAATCATAGATTGCATGGTGAATATGATGATTTTTATAGTATCAATATTTCTGGGGACATAAGAGCAATTTATGAGGTTTTAGATAAAGATAAAGTGTTATTTATTAAAATTGGAACACATAGTCAATTATATTAAAGGATAAAAGTAGAAGTATATTGAAGTATATTCATGAATGATATTACATTAAAAGTCCCGTTATTGAATCAGCCCGAGGTAGCCTGCTTGGAGTTTTTAGTATCGGACGTATACGGACACCTGTGGTGAGAGTGCCACCTCGAGGGCTAAACCAAAAAAGAAAACGCCGCCGACTCCGAAGAGTCGGCGACGCACGTCAGTGTTTGGAAACCTTTGGAGGATGCAGAACATCACATTCGCCCGAGACAACTGATTTGAACATTTCTTCGTTGTTTGTCTCGCGTGAAGGTCCTTTTAGGAATTCAACCGCTTCACCGAAAATCTTGTCCATCACCTGGGCTGATTCCGAAGGCACGATCCCTATTGCTTCGTAGAAGTTTTTGAACCAAACCATTGCTCCTTCAACACCGCCACGTGTCCCAACCAGAATATCGGGGCATGAGAAATAAAGCCTGGCGTTCTCTGTGGTCGTCTCTGGCACTTCGCCAGGAACAAGACGCCGGCGCAAGCTGAGATTGAACGACATAGTCACACCGTGTTCTTTTTCCACAAAGCGTACAAGTTCTATGAACGTCGCCACATTTGGGCAAGCGGCCTGTTCGTAGAGCGCCTTGAGCCGGGTAAATTCTTCATCCGGCACGCGCGGTGCTCTCGGATTGGTGTATCCATAAACAACCATTACCTGTGGCCAGGTTCCGTCGGCCAGCTGCTCGCGAGCGTCTTCGGCTGCGAGCCTTCGGCGCTCTTCTTTCGCACTCGGTTCCATATTCAGCTCCCATACTGGAATTTGCCAAAGATCTTAGTTCGTGGTGAGAGTATAGGAAAGACCGAAATATAGCAAGTTTTTAGGAAATACTGCGGTGACCCTGATTCCTCGGCCAGTAGCCCAAGAATCCGCCAAACCTGCCTGCTGGAGGCAGGGTTCCACCACAAGGGCACTTCTTATTTCATAAATGAAATAAAGTCGCAGCCCGAGGTAGCCTGCATCGGGTATACTTTTCGTATGAAATACGTGGCGTTGTTGCGGGGGATAAATGTCGGAGGGAATAGGAAGGTGGAGATGCAGAGGCTCAAAAAAAGTTTTGAAAAAATGGGGTATGAAAATGTTTCTACCTACATTAATTCGGGGAATGTCATTTTTGAATCAAACAAAAAAAGTACCAAAACACTTGCAAGTGAGATTGAAAAGGCGCTTAAAAAGACATTCGGGTTTCCCATTCCGACAGTGGTGCGAGACGAAAAAAATATACAAAAGGTTGCAAAGGCAATTCCGGCAAAATGGGAGAATGATACGAAGCAAAAAACGGACGTGCTCTTTTTGTGGGAGAAATTTGATAAAAAGGGAACAATACAATTAATTAAAACAACTCCAAAGGTGGACACGCTCAAGTATATTGATGGTGCGATTATCTGGAATGTAGACAGAGCGAAATACAATAAAAGCGGAATGAATGATTTTATCGGCACCGATGTCTACAAGCATATGACCGCACGAAATGTGAACACTGTGCGTAAACTGGCGCTTCTAATAAAGGTTTCCCGGAGCAAGCTCTAGGGCGTAAAACTAAATTAATCCTTTCTCGTTACTTGGGAATTGGATTCCCAAGTAATTGCACGGACACACTCGGTTCGCAAAGACATAGGCTTTGCCGGCAAAGCTACTGCTATACTTCGCTAATTAAAAAACTTAAAAAACTAAAATCTCCAATTCTTGCGATTAATCGCAAGAATTATATATAATCTAAACACCACTAAACCTTGCGATTAATCGCAAGGTTTAACAACTCGCTCTCCATATGTATATTTCACGGAACGTCTTTTGCCACGCCTACTACATACTTGTGAAGGAAAACAAAATTATTGCAAAACAAAAGCTAAGCGAAAGTTAGTGTGCGGGTCTGCATCCGCTAATGAAAGAGTAGTAACCATCTGATATACTTCTTGCGTGAGTATATTGAAGAGAAAGGATGTGAAATGGGGGATTGTAGGCTTTTTGTTTGGGGTCGTTGTTTTGCCATTCGTTGTTGTACTCGGTCTCAGCATTCCATATTTGGAGTACCTAAAAGTATTGCTAAGCCCAGGGATACTTGCAACGTATCCTTTTATCGTGAGTGTTGATGAAACAACTTCTTATGTACCTGCAGTGGGGTGGGTTGCATTTAGCTTAGTAAATGGTTTGTTGTACGCACTTATTTTTAGTGCATTTGTGTACGTGTTTAAAAAACCATCAGACAAATAGTAAAGTAAAATAATGTATAATTGCTATATGGATGAAAAAGACAAGCATTTAACGCCAGACCCCAGTAGTAGAAGCTTCGCTTCACTACGGGGCAAGGCAATACCAACAAACCATGAGTAAGAAAGATGATACACACTGGAAGACCAAATTGAATGAAGAACAATATAGAGTATTGCGTGAGAAGGGGACAGAGGCACCATTTAGCGGTGAGTTTTTAGACTTAAAAGAAGATGGTATGTTCCATTGTGCAGGGTGTGGGGCAAAATTATTTGATTCAGAGACAAAATTTGATTCTGGAACTGGTTGGCCTTCGTTTACTGACGCGATTCCTGGTGCGGTGAATTTTGAAGAAGATAGGTCGCACGGCATGAAGCGCACCGAGGTTACCTGCGCAAAGTGCGGAGGTCATCTTGGACATGTTTTTGATGACGGCCCAGAAGATAAGGGAGGCAAAAGGTATTGTATTAATTCCTGTGCTCTTGATTTTAAGGAGAAATAATCTGTTATAATTGTGTAGAGGGTCGTTTTACTTTTTAATAACTATAAAATATGTTTGAGGTTAATTATTTAGCAGTTCTGGTTGCAGGAATAGCAAATTTTATTTTGGGGATGGTTTGGTATGCACCGAAAATATTTGGAGGGGCGTGGATGCGCATGTCCAATATCACTCCTGAAATGGCAGAGCGCGGAAAGAGGAGGATGCCTTTTATGGCTTTTGTCGCGTTTGTGGCGGGCGTAATAATGGCATATGTCTTGAGCTTTTTTGCGATCGCATGGGGCGTATTTGATGTAATTGGCGCTCTTGATGTTGCTTTTTGGACATGGCTTGGATTTATGGCGCCTGTGTTACTCGGGTCAGTTTTGTGGGAGCAAAAGCCAGTGAAGCTATATCTGATTAATGCAGGATACTGGCTCGTATCGCTCATTGTAATGGGACAGATACTCCTTTTGATGGCTTAGTTTCGCAGGAGACTCTAAAGACTCTAACAAAAAACCGACTCGACACGAGTTGGTTTGTGTTGCATGAAGTGGGCGTTGTGGTAGGTTGCATTTAGTTGCAACAATCATGGGTGAGTGACTAAGATGAAGAAGATAGTGAAATTGCTTACTATGCGACTTCTTGTTTGCGTAGCGCTGCTGTTTGTCGTGAGTATGGCGGGCGTCTCTATTCCCGCGAGCGCTCACGAGTCTTGTCTCAACAAGGCCTGTACGTTGAAGGTTGGCCCTCACTCTCACGACAAAAGGGAGTTTCCAAGAAAGACTCGAAGAGAGACACCGCCGATTGGGTTGGTCACCAGCTCACCGGAAGCGAGGCCTGCCAAGACAAGTATAAGCTTGGCAGTGATGCCTACGACGCTTGCGTCGCTGAACAATCTGGCGGCGACAGCGACGGTAGCTCTGGAGATGGCGATTCAGGTCCTGGTGATTCTGGCGACAGTGGTGATTCGGGTGGGGAAGGCGAAGGAGAAGGCGGAGGAGAAGGCGAAGGTGGACCTGGAGGTCCCCAATAGGACTACAGCGTTCTTCAAAGATACAAACACAGAGCCCGGCGACTGCATCGCCGGGCTCTCTTACATTTTTGGAATAAACAGCATGTGTAGCATTTCTTGCTTTTCTTTTTCAGTAAGTGGACGGCTTTGATTTTCTTTTAATCCTTTTATCGATAAGTGCATGATGCGTGTCCTTTTTAGACTTGTTACTTGATAACCAAGCGCCGCGCACATCCTTCTTATTTGATGTTTCTTACCTTCGGTAAGAATAATTAAAAACGATTTTTCTCCGATCCGTTCGGTGTGAGTGGGTAAGGTTGAATATCCTTCAATATCAACTCCGCGAGCAAGCCGTTTTAAATCTTGTTCCTTTATATATTTGTCTACACTCACTACATATTCACGCTCGTGTGCAAATTCTGGATTTAGTAGCGCATTCACAATACGTCCGTCGTCTGTGAGAAGCATCAGCCCTCTTGAGTCCTTATCAAGACGACCTACGGGAAAAATTCCAACGCCTAGCTTGGATGCTTGCTCCACGCTTTCTTCGCCAGGATTTGGATTATGACTCACTACTCCGCTAGGCTTGTTGTAGAGAAAATAACGATAAGTGGATGGCAGTTTTGCGACGTCAGCGTCAACATCAACAATATCTCCCGCGTTCACTTTTGTTCCGAGTTCTGCCTTTTTATCATTTATGTACACCTTTCCCTTAGAAATAAGTTTGTCCGCGCGCCTTCTTGAACATATTCCCTTTAAATAGAGGTATCTATTGATTCGTATCGGATATGTTATTTCGTTCATATTTGTGTCTCTGTTTTTGCCTGCTAGTATGTATCAATGAATAAGGCGGTTATCTTTGCGGCGATGGTGCTCATACTAACAGTTGGTGTCGTTGTTTTCACGCTCAAGGATGGGAATATCTTGCCATATACACCAGAAAATTCTTTTTTGCCTGAGATTCTAGTAGACGGTACTCCTATTAAAGTAATAGTTGCCGATACAAGCGAAGAGCACATGCGAGGCTTATCAGGGCACGGTCCGCTACCATTGAATCAAGGAATGCTTTTTGTGTTTCAATCTGAGGGCGTGCGAAAAATATGGATGAAGGAAATGAGATTTCCTCTGGATGTGATGTGGATTGATGCAAATGGTGTCATTCAACATATGGAGACCAATATCCACCCAGAAACATATCCGGAGGTATTTGGGCCTGATTATCCTGTATCTTATGTGCTTGAAGTTCCGGCTGGATTTTCGGAAGTATACAATATAGAAGTGGGGGATACGATTGAGTTTTAAACACAATGTATAGAAAAGTACTATTTACAGGAGCGTTCATTTGTTTTCTATAAGCCTTGTCCACAAGTAATCAGGTGGTTTTCCACGGTAGAATGCACACATTATCCACTAGTTCTTCACTGTGCGCATGGCAACAAAAACTTCTACAAAGAGGGTCGTATCAAAGACCCCCAAAAAAACGAAAAAAGAGGCAAACGGTGGTAAGTATCGTAAGTTTATTTCGAAAATACGCAAACGAGATGGAAGACTGGTTCCTTTTGATTTTCACAAAATTGAGAGTGCTATCGTAAAAGCAATGAATGCCACGGGGGAGGGCTCTGTCGAGGAAGCAGATCTTGTTGCGCACAAGGTTGCCGGGGATTTGGTGCGAACCGCACGAAAACATGATGGATTTGTACCGACCGTTGAGGGCATTCAGGATGAGGTGGAACGTCAATTAATTCTGTCTGACTATGTAGACACCGCAAAAGGATACATTTTATATCGCGCGAGCCGTACAAAAGCGCGAGATGAACTCGGTGAAGTGCCGGAACATGTAAGAGCGCTTGCGGAAGAGAGTGCGAAATATTTCAAAGGTAATCCACTTGGTGAATTTGTATATTTGCGCTCTTACTCTAGGTGGGTAGAACTTGAAGGACGGCGTGAGACGTGGATTGAGACGGTGGATAGATACGTTGATTTTATGCGTGAGAATCTTGGCGAGAAGCTCACTAAAAAAGAGTACGACGAAGTGAGGGAAGCTATTTTAAATCAAGAAGTAATGCCATCAATGCGAATGATGCAATTCTCTGGACCGGCCGCACGTAAGTGCAACACATGCGCGTACAACTGCACCTTCACGGCTCCGGTAAAACTTGAGGACTTTGCTGAAATTATGTACTTGTCTATGCAAGGGTGCGGCGTTGGCTTTGCTGTGGAAAGCCAAAACATTGAACAACTCCCACAAATACAAAAACAAACAGGAAAGAAAGAAAAAACTTTCGTTATTCCAGACAGTAAAGAAGGTTGGTGTGATGCACTAACTTTAGGATTG
>Ga0210050_1001228_pt1 | contig 28718 bp, 29 predicted proteins | sample CryGey132114_all_FD_185463 | JGI IMG/M metagenome (GOLD analysis project Ga0210050, IMG submission 185463) | Groundwater microbial communities from aquifer - Crystal Geyser CG22_combo_CG10-13_8/21/14_all (SPAdes) (version 2) | ecosystem: Environmental > Aquatic > Deep subsurface > Groundwater ... | reverse complement strand
TGCATGCCGCCATTGCCCGCAGCGGCAGCGACAACGACACCCTGATCTACCGCCCAGTTCACGATTGCCGCCAGAGGATCTCCGTCACAGTGGTTGAGAAACGCTCCGCCGCCAAGGCTTAAGTTGATCACATCAGCTCCCTGCATAACCGCCCATTCGATACCGGCCACAATATCTCCCTCCAGGCACCATCCTCCGTTGTAACAGATCTTTCCCACGAGAAGTTCGGCATCGGGCGCCACACCAAGTACGCGATTCACCGCCCCGCCATCGTCAATGGGTTTCACTCCCTGTCCAAGGGCAATACCAGATACATGCGTTCCATGACCATGGCCATCCGTTGCGTCCTCATCCGTGAAGTTCACGTAGGCAGCCATTCTGCCGACGAGTTCCGGATGGAGCACATCAGCACCGGTATCCAGCACGGCAATGCGCACACCGGCTCCACTCACACCCAGACCATGTACCTGATCAACATGCATCTGCGCATTCGAGGGGAGGTCCTGCATGCGGAATGCGCGCTCGGGCCGCACTTGCAGTAATGACAAATTCTTGGGACAGGACACACTGAAAGATCCGCGCAAGTCGTGCTTCCTCGTGCATCCTCTCCCAACGAGACGTTGCACCGTCCGTGCATTGTCCGTGCCAAGGATGAGACGCTGTTCCTGCTGGCAGAGACCGACTTCTTCGCAGGTAGGCACATGTCGCACCGCATGTAATTCCACTTCTCTGCTATGCACCTCTCTGCGTTGTCCCACTTGTGCCAGAAGAATCGGAGCAGAAGACGAAACACCGAACCCAAGAAGAACTCCGGCAACAAGAAACGTCCAGGAATGACTACGAGTGTTTGGTGTGTGTTTCTTTTTGGACATCAACTCATTGTAGCACAGAAATGTATTCCTGTCATTATTGTATTTTCCTGTCATTTTGTTGTATAATGCAGAAAATGATACGTGATCTGACAGATAATGAAATCCATGCACTGCTCGATCAGCAGAGCTACGGTCATCTTGGCTGTCTTTCGCCGAAAAACACCATCTACATTGTACCGGTCACCTACGTCTACAAGGAACATGCTCTGTACGTTTTCTCTTTTGAGGGCACGAAAATCGACTACATGAGAACCAATCCCAGTGTCTGTTTTCAGACAGAAAAACACATGAACGCAGAATCCTGGCAAAGCGCAATCGTCTGGGGACAATTTGAGGAACTGACAGGAGAAGAGCGCACACAGGCTTTCGATCTTCTGCTTGAGCGACTCTGGAGTGAATCGAACAGAGATCACCCTCTGTATTTCCCGTTTCGAAACTCACGCGAGACACTCGAAGCCGCAAAACATGAGGAAAACGTTGTTCTGTACCGCATTACCATCGAAAAACAAACAGGACGCATGGAGCAGTATGAAGGTACGTAAAACGGACATTCGCTGTGAAAAACATAGAAAGTCTGCTATACTGAGCAGATGCCCCTGAGTCCCGAATCCCTCTTTACTCAAGCGCTCGAAGCGGGCGCATCGGATGTGCACCTTGTCGCAGGATCACCTGTGCTTTTTCGGATACAGGGCACACTCACACCACAGAAGGAAACCATGACAGCAGACAGTATTGCCTCTCTCATTGCAGACATCCTTCGCCCGGAGCAACTGGAACGATTTACAAAAGAACGGGAAATGGACACCGCATACGGACTCAAAGACGGAACGAGACTCCGCATCAACTGTCACTACGAAAAGGATCACATGGGACTCGCCGCGCGATTGATCCCGACAGCTGTACCCACACTGGCGGATATCCGGTTCGAAGAAGCCGGAATGTACTTCTGCGGTCTCGAAGACGGACTGGTTCTGTTTACGGGACCGACGGGAACGGGAAAATCCACATCGCTCGCAGCAATGATTGCACACATTCTGCATGAGAAACCGGTGAATGTGATCACTCTCGAAGACCCCATTGAGTTTTTGTTTGCCGATACCGGAAAGGGAGTTGTACGCCAGAGGCAGTTCGGAACGGATTTCCTGTCGTTTCCCGAAGCACTCAAGCACACGCTCCGTCAGGATCCCGATGTCATCATGGTGGGAGAAATGCGCGATCCAGAAACCATTGCCGCAACGCTCACGCTCGCAGAAACAGGCCACCTTGTTCTCGCCACGCTACACACGCCCAACGCCGTGCAGTCCATCACGCGCATCGTAGACGTGTTTCCCGCACATCAGCAAAACCAAATTCGGTCACAACTGGCACTCTCGCTTCGCGGCGTCATTGCACAGCGACTCTTACCACGCAAAGACGGCGGACGCGTAGCGCAGCGCGAAGTGATGACCATCACTCCCGCTGTTTCGAACATCATTCGTGAAAATCGCCTGCACGAGCTGATCTCCGTTCTGCAGACAGGAGGCAAGCATGGCATGTGCACATTTGAGCAGGATCGGGAGAGACTAGAGAAGGAAGGGTTGGTAGAAAGCTAATTTTTCAAGAACCAGGACCACCAACATTCCCACTACCAAAAACGGTGCAAAGGCAATGCGGTCCTTGCGCGTTTTCTTTCCGGTCACGAGGAGAATACTCACAACAATACTGCCCAGAACATAACTCGCGACAAGCCAGTGAATCACTGCCGTCCAATGCCCGAGGAGCGCGCCCACTCCCGCGCCCAAAATGATGTCTCCACTCCCGACCCACATGCCTCGACTGAGAATCCACTGAGCGGCAAAGACACCGGCACCCAGAATCATGGCTAGATGATCAAACTGGCCGCTGCCCACTGCATAGAGAATCGCCCCGGTGACAAAGGGAATACTGAGCACATCGGGAACAGTCTGGGTTTTGACATCAATGATTGCGATCAGAAGAAGAAGCCAGAGAAGAAGGGCTAAGACTAAGGTGAGAATGAGAGAATATGGGACAATCCACAGTGCCAATACAAAAAGGAATACTGTGGCCACTTCTGTGAAGGGATACAGCCAGTGAATGGACATCTTACACTGACGACATACTCCTCTCTGTACAAGAAAACTCAGCACAGGAATAAGCTCTCTTATGGAAAGTTTTTTCAGGCACACTGAACATCGTGAACGCCCACCCATTCCCTTCTGCATTGGTACACGAAATACGATCGTTGTCCCGAAACTCCCAAAGGTCAAACCAAGGAGAATGAAGAGGAGGGTAGTGAACCAAAGAAAAACCTCCGGCGTCATTGGCTATACCAGAAATCCGAAGTACACCAGGACCAATCCCAGACCCAGAGCGGCACTTGCCGCCCACTCTATTTTATTCCCCCACCATTTGACAAAATCGAGCATGAGTCTTGGTGCAATGAGAATCACGATACCTTTAATGAACGCCACCCAGCCGATAAGCGTGACGAGAACGGCCCAGTCCGACCCCCAATAGTTGTGGAGGTATGTCACACAGAACCCAATCATCAATGCAATCGCTCCGCCATAGTACATGAGAGCGGGACTCTTGCTGAAATCCGCCAACACCATTTTGTAGTGCTTCTTCTCAACGAGAAATCCAATGCCCACTACGATGTAAAGCACACCGAAGAGCTGCGCGAGAAACTGAGAGAGTTGCATAGAGAACAAGGGGAAATATGGGTTCTATTGTAGGAAGAGACAAGGAAATTTGCATTTGTTTCTCTTGTAAAAGTGTGTTCCAGAGCATGGTACACTAGATTTGACAAATATTAATTACATGATACACTATTCCAGTTCTGGCTTTAGGAAGCCAGAAGGTTCTTTTACAGGGAGGAGAGTTTCTCTCTATATGTGTGCAAGTAGTAGTGTGCGCCCTTCGACAAGCTCAGGACGACACACTGCTGCTTGCACCGCTTGGATGCTGTGAAGAGAGAAGGTTCAGCACGTTGCTGGTCTTCATTTCACAGCTGAAAAGCACTGTTCTCTGGAGAGGAATCTCATGAAAGCGTTCCACCTCGACGGTCCTCGGCGGTATCTCGGCCACGGACTCAAGTTCGCCGGAGGCGAACTGGTCCTCGGGCTCGAGACCACCGAAAGCGACAGTGTCCTGCTCTACGTCAGCGGAAAACGGGTCGGCGACAGCGCCATCCAGCTCGGCGAGAAGGCCCACATGATCACCTACAGCCGCCGCGACGAGGATGGCCTCGTCGAAGCGATGGTGGTCCTCGACCCGGGAGGGAGTGTGAAGGTGTTCGAGCACGACTTGGTCGTATTCAACTCGCCGAAGCAGCAGAAGTTGCTGCTCATCGGGCTCGACAAGTGGCGGGATCCGGAGCCGCGATACCAGTCGAAGCGCGACCACGGCGACCGCCGCAAGGGCGGCAGCAAGCCGCAAGGCAAGCACCGCCAGCACGACGGCCAGCCGAGCCGCAATGGTCAGTTGACGACCGCCAAGCGCTTCTCGGTCACGGATGACACGCCGGCCAACGCGTAAGTCAACTCCTCCCTGTTACCCCGCACCCCTCGCAAGAAGGGTGCGGGGCATTTTTTGTGTCATGGTGAGCCTGTCCGTCCGGCAGGCGGGCCTGTCGAACCATGCTATACTTCTTTTGCGAATGCAGTATTCGCACTGCTTTTTTACAGCAGAGAGTTCTTCACTAGTACACACAGAAGGAGAAACACATGACCATCAACAGCGACTGGTTTATTGCGTTGGCAACGGAAATTTCCAATTGCCATCCGCGACTGTACGTCAAAAAGGAGAGGCAATCGGACGAAGACCACCTCCACCACTATCTGATGTGGCGATACCACATGGATGACGGAGACGAACAAATCGGCCATCAGTTGGAAGGCTACGGCCTGCTGGCAACAATGTACCCACACCCACTACACGGTCTCCTCGATTTCATTCATGACGTGATGGAGTTCATTAAGAACAAGGAGGTGAACAATGCATACGAGGTAGGCATGCGCCTCATCCGGAATGCAGGACTCCCCTTCTGCACCTCCGAAACATCCCGCAACGAGTGGGAAAAGCTCTTCTGATCTCTGCTGACTGTAGAGACGTCCCATCGGGACGTCTCTACATTTTGCTACACTGTCACTATGCCCCGCATAACCTTTGTCGAAGTCGACCCCGAAGACACCCACTTGGTTACAGACACATTTCCCGATGCGACTATCATCTCCACTCCCCTCAGTGAAGCAGATGCATTGAAAAAGTGCGCAGGTACGGAAATTTTCTCCGGCATGGTCTACTCTCCCATTGGTGAAACAGAACTGAAGAAACTCCCAAACCTCAAGCTTATCTGCACACGATCTGTCGGATTCGACCACATCGACCTCCATGCGTGTACGAAACGTCACATCACCGTGTGTCATGTTCCCGACTACGGATCACATGTGATCGCGGAACATGTCTTTGCCCTGTTACTATCCGCAGTGCGTCACATCCGTGAAGCGGACGAGCGCGTGGAACATCACGAATTCGATTATCACGGACTGCGGGGGATCGCCCTGAAAGGAAAAACACTCGGCGTGATCGGTACCGGAAAAATCGGCAGCTGCGTCTGCCGTATCGCTCACGGATTCGGCATGCCGATCCTCGCATACGACATTTATCCCAATACTCAACTCGAGCAGTACGGGTTGCGGTATACCGACCTTGAGGACGTTCTCTCGCAGAGCGATATCATCACGCTCCATACGCCGGCAACCCCGGACACAGAGCACATGATTAACCGAGAAACAATCCTGCACATGAAAGACGGCGTCATTCTCGTGAATACCGCACGCGGCTCTCTCATTGACACACCGGCAATCGTTGACGCACTTCGCTCGGGAAAAATGCAGTACGCGCTTCTGGATGTGCTGGAGCACGAGAAGAGCGTGCAAGAGGATGCCAAGCTCATTGCCTTGCCCAACGTCATCACTACTCCGCACATTGCGTTCTTCACCAATGAAAGCGTGGAACGCATGTACCGTGAATGTATCACGTCCATCGAACAGTTCTTAGCAGGAAAAGAACCCGACCATATGGTGAAACCTCTATGACGTCCACAACAACTTCCATTCGCGTAAGCGCATTCCCGATTGCGAACATTGACGAAACGTACCTCTCCTTTGCGATCGATACGTCGTACATGCTGGGCGGGTGGTGGTGGGGAGATAGACATGTGCGTTTCAATCCCACTATCGGCGCCAATCGCATAGACCCTGCAGATCTCTCACACGCACAACTCATTCGGTACGCAAAAGCATTGGGGCCAAGCATACTCCGTATCGGAGGAACAGAAGCAGATACGGTGTGGTATGACATCGATCACTCACGGAAGAAACCAAACGGTTGTCGTCTCACGCTTACAAAGAAACGATGGGAAGAGATTCTTACATTTGCAGAAGCTATCGATGCACGCATTCTGTTCACGCTCAATGCTGCAAAACATGTCCATACCGCATCTCTCATACAGTACACACGGAACAGGACCGACCGTATTGCCGCATGGGAATTCGGCAATGAAGTGAATGCCTACCCTGTAACACACATCCATCGACTTCGCCGCTTGCAATACATTCGCGACCTCGCCGTGCTGCGAACAACACTCAACGAACATGGCGACGGCAAGATTGCAGCATTCGGCAGCATCATTTGGCCTGTGATCGGTGAGCCATTTTCTTACCTCAAAAAACCTCTCTCGCAAACCGAGCAACTGCTGATGAACGCTGCCCACCCCGATATCATCACATGGCACTACTATCCGCAACAATCTACACGCTGCCCGATGCGAACCTGTAGGGCATCGGCACAGACGCTCCTGAGCCCAAAAACATTCATCCGCGCATCACATTACGCAGAACAGATACACACATGGACACAAAAATATGCACACGCAGACGTGTGGCTTGGAGAAACCGGCCCAGCACTCTGCGGCGGAGAACCTGGACTGTCTCAAAGTTTTTTCAGCAGTCTCTGGTGGCTCATACATCTGGGAGAAATGGCCAAACACCATCAATCCTGCATCATTCGCCAAACGCTTATCGGTAGCGACTACGGCCTTATTGATGACAACACCATGCAGCCCAATCCCGATTACTGGACCTCGCTTCTCTGGAAGAGGCTTATGGGACAAGAAGTGCTTGATGTACAGATTGATGGACCGGAAGAATTGAGAGTGTACGGACATAGAAATCCAAAGACTGGACAAAGGTGTTTTTTACTTATCAATACACATCCCACGCAACCATTTTCTGTACACCTATCAGAAGGAACGAAAACTCTCTACCATCTCAGCAATCCAAATCTCCTGGAGAATTCCCTCTATTTGAACAATAAAGTAGTTCAGAAATTTGAAGATATAAAAGGACTGAAAATGAATGAACATGAAATACATATTGGTGGATATGAGGCAGTCTTCATCCAAGAAACATCCTCTCCCCCCAACTAAAGAGTCTCCTCACCCATTGGATCTCCCAGTACCAGGTTGTCACCGTATTGAGCCATCTCCCACACACACGAATGACTATGTGACCAATTCTGGATTCCGGCCGAGGATGTGCGAGAGGTGGAGCAGTAAACGAGTGGATGTGTGGCAGAGAAAACTTTGTCGGATCGAGATTGTGCCATATGCCACCTGTGACATACTCCGTTCCTTTCACACATGGATAGTATCCACACTCCATGGCTTCAGAGTACAGCGCATCAAGATCCTGTTGATCAAACTCCGCGTCGAACCCGATTCCCCTTTTATAACTCAACGCAAACATGGGCTTATAGAGGTTATGCTGACAACGAAGGAGTTGAAGGTGAGCGTTTCCTCTCGACCCTGTTCTGCAAGGAAGTGTCAGACTCTCAAAGAGCAAGTAATCCTGACATGTATGAAGGTAGCCCAAGTCTGTTCCATAGACATGGTGCATATTCACGCGTGGATCGAGTGAGTTCGTGCCAAACTCCTTGCCATACACATGTGCAGTAGCAGCAAGACGCTCAATAAACTGTCGAAGAGACTCTGCACGAAATTCCATGTATTCTTTCGATCGGTTACACCACTTTCGCACACGACGAGGAATAGGTATACCAAATGCATTCTGACAAGAATCGCAGGCACACCCAATGAATGATGACGATCGGTTCTTCATGCCGGGAATGCCCATCTGTCCCATGAAGACATTGTCAACATACACGCCGTCTATACCCAATAGACATGCAAGACGAACACGTTCTTCCAGAAACTCCTGAAACTCAGGGTGATTCACACATACCAACTTGCGGCCACGATGATAGGGAATGAACTGCCCATACTCGTCACGACAGAACCAGTCTCGATCTTTGAAGTCTTCAAACACAAGATTCGGCCCCTGAACATACGCGTGCACACGGATACTCGCATCACGAAAATTCTGCAATCGATCTGCGAGAAAGGCATAATCCTCTTCTTCTCTTTCTTCAGAAAATCCCCAAGAGTACGTGACCCACATGTCGGTCACACCAAATACCTCTTTGATGCGCATGAGATTGTCTCTGTCGTACGCACGCAAAAAACTCGCAGTATCGACTGGAGGAGAAAAATACTTCAGATTGATCATGCGAATCGTCCCCGGACCGCCCCACAGATAGTAGCCAACACGCGAAGGAAATATCACAGACATACAATCTCAACAAAGAAACTGCAGAGCATTCTCCACCACCTTCATCCGAAATTCTTCCGTCTCTTCTTCAACAACGTCCCCATCCAAATGAATTTGTTTACGAAATGCACCCCGAATATTCATGACATTGGATGAAAGATGCGTCGTGCGAGCAGAGCGCCGACGGAGAATGTAGAGTTCACAGAAAACGCGCAACAAACCGACAATAGTCACGTTATGAAATACATACGCCTGCATGCCCTTCGTAAACGGATCATGCTCCGGAATGAGTGTGCGTGACGCATCACTCAAAAATACCAGAACACTGTGTGTTTTAACCTCGCAACACTCTTTATCGTCGCAAATGTAGGTAATAGATTGGTGGGGAAACGAAAACGAGTAGCGCACTGCCGCAATCACGTATGCAAAAAACCCAATGTGTTTCTTACCGTGAATATCCGCCCGCAAGGCAATTTCCGCGAGCCGTCCGAAGCAGGCAGAAATGAGAAACACATGACGGTCATTGAGCAGCGCAATGGGAACGGACCTTGGATCAGCGCGTACCATATGCTCCAATGCATTCGTGGTCATAAGAGGAATTCTGCGCACCAGTGCGTAGACATTTGCCGACCCGCCCGGAATAAACCCTACAGGGATAGAGATGTTCCGATGATAGAGTTCCTCCACGATCGCACGCAACGTGCCGTCGCCACCCACCACTACCAACCGGGTCGCTCCAGACTGGGAAATGCGTGACGCAATTTGGAGATCGGCAGGTGACTGTTCCCGGCGATTGAAATGGAGCCAAGTATAGGGAATGTTGTTCTTCTTGAAAAAGTCTCTCACCATCTGCTCCTGGTTGAGGAATTTTTTTCCGCCGGACGTGACGGAGTAGATGATGAGATAGTGATAAGACATATGCTACTCTTTGTGTATTCTATACCGTTTTCTCACTATTGGCACCGGCATTGCAACAGCAACATTTCTTACCTGGATCAGTTTTTTCGGGATAACGGACTCCGACTTCTGGTGGCACATCAAAGCTGGCCAACTGATGTGGGAGACAGGACAACTGACCCAAACGGACCCTTTCGCCTACACACGCGAAGGACTCCCCTACATTGCACGACATGAGTGGCTATCACAACTTGTCCTGTTTGGAACGTACACGCTGGGAGGACCAACAGGAATTGTGCTTCTGCGCATTCTCTGCACATTTCTGATGTTCGGCACACTTCTTCTCATTGACCGCAAGCGCCTCTGGCCCAATGCCATTCTAGTCATGGCTGCCGCCATTGTGATCCGCCAGGGACTCATTGAGAGACCACAACTCTTTTCGAATGTGATGTTTGCTGCAATGGTGACATTGGGGTTTTGGATGTTGGACCAAGAGAATAATGGTGTCACCCTGAGGTGCAAATATTTCTGTGTATGGATTCGAGGCTTTTTTCGCTTTGCTTCAAAAGCACCTCACCATGACACAGAAATATTTGCCACGAAGGGTATACGATTACTCATTGCTATCACCCTCCTCCAACTCCTCTGGGTCAATCTCCACGGCGGAGCAGCAGTGATGTCACTTCTTGTTTTCGGAGCAATATGTGCACAAAAAACATACGATCATTGGCGAAACCCACTACCTACTCATTACTACCTTCTCTTCTTCGTTCTCACCTTAGCCCTACTGCTCTCTCCAAACCATATCCACAACATCACGTACCTCTTCTCGCTCTTTACAGAGAACTCCTCTGCCATTATCCGTGAGTGGAACCCCAGCCCGTGGCCAGAGTATCTCATGGAGACCGGGCCGTTCTGGATCATCGCACTCGTAAGCCTTCTACTCACGCGAAAACACTGGATCGCCACCGGTCTCATTCTCCTCGTGACAGGGTACCTTTCACGCACTGCGTCACGACACGAAGCGCTGTTTCTCATCGCCGCACTCGGCTGCACGTTCTATCAGCTGAAGCACAGTGCAAAATGGACATCCTTCGTGGCTTCGCGTGTCATGGTAAGGTGTTTTGGAATAACTCTATTTGTATTCCTCCTCCTCTTCCACTTCAACCTCCCTTACCACTCCTTTCTGCAACGTGAAAATCATATTGGATTTACATCCCATGAGCCGCTGAAAGGTGCCGTGTATTTTTTGAACAAAAATTTTGTTCATGGAAAGATGTTCAATTCGTACGGAGCTGGAGGGTATCTGCTTTTCTCAAATAAGAAAGTCTTCGTTGACGGACGCAATATCGACTACGGTTTCGATGTTCTGAAGGATGCACTCCTCGCACGGGAAGATCCTGCTATCTTCAGAAAACTCGAAGAGGAGTACGACTTCACCTACGCTGTTATCGAGTACGAATCACTCGATGATCAGCAAGAAGGATCGTTTGACTTCTCCTTTCTTGATCAGGATCCAACCTGGGCACTCGTCTACCTCAATGACTGGAGTGCGGTCTACCTCAAACGCATACCGGAGAATATGCCAATCATCACCGAGCACGACTATACACTGATCACTCCCGCACCATTCCTTCGCGGTACACTACTCGATAATCTTGCCGCCGGCAGAGTGCAGCAGATCCGCACAGAACTTGCACGACTTGCTGATGCAGACACACAAGGCATACAAGGACTTATAACCCTTGCCAAGCTCGAGCGCAATCTGGGGAATCTCGATACGGCGCACACGCTTATCTCGCGCGTAAAAGGCAGGAAACCATACGCATACGAACCCTACGAAGTCGAAGCCTCCATTCTCGCATCCCAAGGCAAGTGGGCGGAAGCAGCGCAAACACTCGAAAAAGTTTTGAAGCTTACCAAGTATCAGTCTGTGAAACCCAATTACGCAGCTCTTGCGGACTTGTGGGAAAGGGCGGGAAATGAAAGCAAGGCACAAAAACTTCGAAAGAAAATGGTAAAATAATGGCTGTGCAATTCCCCGTTCTTCTTGCAGGCTTGTTGCTTTCGTTCAGTACTTCTGCGCTCTTCATTCCACCATCAGTGAGTACCATCGAACTGACTGCGAAGCATATACAAGATGAAACATGGCTCATTGGCAAAGGAGACCCCTATGTCTCCATGGCACAACTCGTTCTGACTGTGGATACATCGGAAGATACGGATATCCGCTCGTTGCAGCTGCTTGCGGCAGGTAGCGGTGACGAATCGATTTCCATTGCTGCTGTCATCATTGCCGAAGATCGTGACCGAGATGGTATCTACAGTGAGAGCATGGATGCAGTCTGGGCCACAGACCGTTATACATTCGATAATGGAACACTCTTCTTTCCCATCAATAAACGACTCGCTGCAGGAAGTTCCACGCATCTTCTCATTGTCTATCAGCTAGGGGGAGATTTTCACGATGGAGAAACATTCTCCCTCTCCATGAGCAATATCACCGCAGAAGGAGTCCTCTCCAAAAAAATCGCTCATATCAGCACCCTACCCTTCACATCACACACACTGACAGCACTAACAGAAGAACCTACATGTTCAGGCCCGCTCACACTCACCATCACACCTTCTCCCATCCAATCTGCAGGACACATTACGATGCAGGTATCGGGGCTCGAACACTGCACCGGAAAAGGTATCGCCATCATCCAACACTCCTGTATCGGCGGCGTCTTTTGTGCATGCACGGCCATTGAAGGTGGATGCAGCTGTGAGGGCATTGCTCCTGCACAGCCAAAAACCTACACCTTTGCTGCGTGTGCCGACCTGAATGACGATCTGGATTACTTTGACAATGGAGAATCTGTGACAAGTACTCTCCTTGTTGAGGAACGTACCGATATTCCGGAACCTCCCCTTTCCTCACTTGCCTTCACGGACATTCGCGGACACTGGGCCGAGGATGCGGTTGCTCTTCTTCAGGAAAGAGGCATTGCGCAAGGAAAGAAGAACGGTCAGTTCGATCCCGATGCTCCTATCGCACGTGCGGAGCTGACCAAAATGGCAATGCTCGCATTCCGTGAACCGGAAAAACTCAACACTGCGGAACTCGTCTCTCTACTATTCACGGATACAGCACCGCACGAGTGGTTTGCTTCATACGTCGCGCGCGCACGCAAGTACAAGATCATCCAAGGATACTCAGATGGGACATTTCGACCGGCCCAAACGACCACTCGCGCAGAAGCATTGAAAATGCTCCTGCAAACTGCGGGCAGAGATACATCACTCACAGACGTTGTCGTGTTCCCGGATACAGAGGCGCACGCCTGGTACACGCCCTACTTGAGCTACGCAGTGCTCAATGACATCGCCAGCGGGTATGCGAAAGGAGAATTCGCAGGACTCTTCAAGCCCGAACGTCCGGCAACCCGTGCGGAAGTGGCAGTGATGATCACAAGACTGCTCAATACGCAATAGAAAGAGCGAGTCCATGGACTCGCTCTTGTCCTGTCTCCGATCATCCTTGATCCAGTTGCGCTTGCACCTCGCGTGCGAGCGGCCGAGTCGCGAGCAATTGTTCTTTGCTCACAGACAGCGGCTCTTCGCACTTCCGACAAACTGGCAACTGATCCGTGAGTGCTAAGCGCATGCCTTCCCGTGGCTTGTTATGCGGACGATTGCGGTGTCCGCATTCCGAACAATAAACGAAGAACGGAACAAATACTGGCACCGATATCTCCTTATGTACCTGAGGGAGAAATGCAGGAACGAACAGGATAAATATATTTACACTTAATTTTTATTTTGTCAACTATTGCCTTTATTTATCGATGTATACTCACCTCCATGCGTCTTGGCCTCCACTTTCTTAAAAAACGTCACCGGGAAAAATTCAACTGGCTGGAACACATCTTCTACGGGTTCTGCATGGGAACCGCTGACGTTGTCCCGGGAGTTTCCGGCGGAACGATGGCATTCATCCTTGGCGTCTACGAAGACCTCATCAACACACTGCGCATGTGCACTGACAAAGAATTTCTGCTGACATTCTGGAACAAGGGACCAAAACATGCACTCGACCTTCTGAACTGGAAACTGCTCATCGCTCTGGGGGCCGGGATGCTTATGGCCATCCTCACGTTCGCCAAAATCATTGAACACCTTCTCCTGACACAACCTCTTCTCATCTGGAGTTTTTTCTTTGGGCTCATTGTCGCGTCATTTCTCATTCTTGTCCGTCGCGTACAGAGCGACACCATGTCTTTCATTCTCTACCTCCTTCTCGGCACCGTTCTCGGCTACCTCCTGGTTGGCCTCTCTCCCACTACCACGCCACACACATGGTGGTTTCTCATTCTCAGTGGAGCCATTGCGATTTGTGCAATGATCCTACCAGGCATCTCCGGCTCCTTCATTCTCGTTCTCCTCGGCAAATACTCATTTCTTCTCCACGCCGTGAACGAACGCGATCTCCTCCCTCTCCTCCTCGTTGCCATCGGCGCAGGGCTGGGGTTGCTCGCATTTTCGCGCGGGCTTGCATGGCTACTGACACACTATCACGACCGTACAGTCGTCGTGCTCATCGGCCTGATGGTCGGCAGCATACGGAAAATCTGGCCATGGAAAGCCATGGCAGGCAGTATGGAATACAACATTCTCCCTCCGACACTCCTTGACTCTATGACCCTTGCCGCCATCTTCATGATGGCACTGGGTTTCCTTGCCGTATGGCTCCTGGAAAAGTTACATGCTGCTATGCACTCCGGATAAAAATACCCTTCAATGGATTACCATCCAAAGAATCGAAGAACACGCTGCCACCAGGGAAGTTGCGGCGCGTAATCTGTTTCCGGCTGGCTATCATCCGGTGTACGTTCAGTCAGTGTTTCAGATACGGACTTTTTCAATTTTGCCTGCCCACGAATGATGATGTACTCCTCTGCCGTCGTACCTGTGTCTCCGGTGTCATCCTGATAGACAGGATCAGTTAATTCACCTGCACCATGCTCAATCACGGGTACAGACACGCTTTCCCTCAGCCTCTCTGTATCCTGTTCGTGAATAACTCCGTCTCTGTTTACATCCGGACGCCTAAGTATTTCTAGCACATCCCGCACATGCTCTGCATCCTGCTCGTCTACACTGCCATCTTGGTTAATATCAGACTTGATTATTTTCTCCCACCCAAACGGACATCCGCCGCCAGTACTCAGGTGAATAGCAGAACTCTGGGTAAGAGTCACGATGGCATCTTCTGGATCAAACACCCTTCGGCAAGTCGTGTTGTGTGCGGTCAGCTCCACGATACAACTCTCCTGCCATACATCCACATCAAAGTGACTGAGCTCATGGAGAAGTTGGTAACATGCGTCATCTACTGTAGCGAATGGTGGCGGTGGCAATACTTCTAACAACTGAACAGTGCCACTATCCGGATTTTCCTGTATCTCAAAAACCTGACCGTCAATCTCTACACGATCATCCGGCGAACTGTGATACGTGTTTACACCATCGCTAAACACATGACGACCTTGGTCATCAGTCGTTACAGACAAGTCAGGACTCTCCGTAGTCTGCATGTCGCGATCGGTTGTGATCTCAAACGTGGACACTCCTGTTATTGATCCCTCGTCATCGGTGGAAACGGATACTGCAGGACTACCCTGATCATCAAAATACACACGATTGGTGATTCCTTCCGAAGGCATAGATGCCTGGCCTTCGATCATCGCAGAGTTGTGCGAGAGAATCAGTGAGAGTGCGAGAGAACTCACACCGGTATAGAGTAGTGAGGAGTAGTTCATAAAAGAGAATTGTGTATGTCTATTTGAGTACATTATAACATTTTTACTATACTTTTACAATACCGAACATGCTCTACAATACCTCTGTGTCTTTGTTCCACGCTCTTCTTTTCGGTGTTGTAGAAGGCATCACAGAGTTTCTCCCGATTTCTTCGACAGCGCACCTCATCCTCACATCGCATCTGCTCCGGCTTCCTCAAACGGAGTTTCTTAAAAGCTTTGAGATTGCCATCCAGCTTGGTGCCATCCTGGCGGTCGTTACTCTCTACTGGAAACGGGTTCTTGAATCACGCGCACTCTTCTGGAAACTTGGGGTCGCATTCCTGCCAACGGCCATCATGGGATTTCTGCTCTACTCCGTTATCAAAAACATGTTCTTTGAGAGCACAGTACTGATTCTCTTCACGCTCTTTCTGGGTGGTGTCGCTCTCATTGCATTTGACCTCCTCCACACAGAAAAACAGTCAGCTCTCGCACAACTACAGAACATGACCTATATGCAAGCATTGTTGATCGGGTGTTTCCAGTCGATTGCCATGGTCCCCGGCGTCTCCCGTGCTGCTGCCAGTATTATCGGCGGACTCATAGTTGGACTGAACAGAAAATCCAGCGTGGAGTTTTCCTTCCTACTGGCCGTTCCCACCATGGTTGCCGCAACGGGACTCGACCTCCTTCAAAACGGAGCAGCATTGTCCCAGAGCGAATTCGTTCTCCTTGGAATCGGTTTCCTCATCTCCTTCCTCACCGCGATCATTGCCATTCAGTGGTTGCTCAAATTCATTCAAACACATTCATTTATGCCGTTTGGGATCTATAGAATAGGTATAGCCATACTATTGATGCTGTTCTTGTTGTGATGCAAGAGTGCATATATGATGAAATGCTGTTCTGTTAATCTCTAAACCAAAGGAGGTATGTTATGTGGCTGTTATTAGTTTGGAACCTGTGGGCATTCGGTGCCGCGTTCAATTGTGCAAACCTGCAACACACATTGGAACGAGAGGGGAGAACGGAGTTCACCTCATGGGAAAGTTTCCTCCTGACATACAATGTCTTCTCCGTCCTCGTCGGGGGCATGGCAGGATTCGCCGCACTCGTGACAATGCAATAATTGCAGAGAACAGGAAACACCAGCTCTCAACATCGAGGGCTGGTTTGCTGTCAAAAAACTTCCTACTTCTCTTTCTGCGATGCTTGCAGTTGCGTAACGGTTGTATCTCCAAGGCGCCAGATGCGAGTAAATCGGAGATCGCAGACAGGTTTTCCTGTCCGGGGATCCAGAACAAGATCCCCATCAGGTTTTCTGGGGAAATAGTAGGTTGTTACCTGATGCACGTGCTTTCCACCAAAGTTCCTTTTCTGCTCTGTGGCATAAATAGCCACTGGATCGATATAGGGGTTATCCAGATCAGCTTTTGCCCCTTTTAAAACTTGTTCCAAAACTTTACACTCTCCATGCTGCAATATAAACATTCTCTCTCCTTGCGGGTCACTGGGATCAACCATATAAAACTTACCACGGTGTTCAAATACCGTCGCATTTTCTATGCATATGGCATTAGCTCCTAGAATCCGGCGAATCTCTTCAGGCACATTATTTTTGTCTTTCTGTTCCTCAGCACTTCCCTTGCCTCCTAAAGTCAGAGCAGCAGTAGCGGCACCAAGCCATTGCAAAAAGGCTCGACGAGAAGTAGGAACCTCTACACTTGGACCTTTTTCGGAAGGTTCTTTCTGATCTCCATCCTCTTTCTCTCTAGGGATATGCATATTATTTATTATACACTTTTTTAAAAATTTGGCAATAATCACTCCTGACTTATTTCATGACCTAAAAGCCATTCCTTCCGCCATTTTCCCCATGCATACATGCCATAACCACGATTGCCAGACGGGACGACACGATGACAAGGAATGAGAAGGGCAAAAGGGTTTTTTCCAACCGCGGACCCCACTGCACGCACGGCTTTTGGGTGACCGATCACCTCTGCAATCTCTTTGTAGGTTGCCGTTTTCCCATGCGGGATTCGTTGGACAGCTGCCCAGACGGAACGTTGAAACGGGGTACCTTGGAGAAACAGAGGAAAACGGGAAAATTGTTTGAGAGTGCCGCAGAAATACGAGTGAATTTCTTCAGTAAAACAAGAGGAAAAATGCAATGACGAAGGATCGATATATGTATCTTCACTGAATCGAACAGACACAATGTGTTCATCCGTGGCCTCAATGAGCAGAGAACCTATTGGAGAAATGAGAGGAAAACCCACTATACTCACAGTACCCCACTTATCCACCATACCCAAGCCTTCTCCCATGCCTCTCACATTTCACTTCGGAAATCACCCCCGCTCACCATTCGGGAGCTCACTGATCTTCAGCGGCGCTCTTTGTCTCCTCTTTGGATTTGCCATCATCCTCGCCCCCGAACTCCTCGCCTACTTCGTCGCTACGCTTCTCATTATCATGGGAACGTCGATGCTGGTTGCAGGATGGAAGATGCGGAAATGGTGAATCAGGATGCATCCTGCTCCTCCGCCAACTTCCAATTTCCCTGGCCTCCTCTAACTAAAATTTTCTTTTCGCCGCAAGCTTCTTTGTACTCTTCTTTCGTAAGCTCAGCTCGATCCGTAAGAAATTCATCTGTAAACTCAGCACCTTCCGGCTCTCCTCCAAAGGCTTTCACAATCTTCGCTTTGACCGTATTTTTAAGAGATTCAGTGTCTTCGGAAGAGCCATAGTCTTCTAGAGATTCCATATGTGTGTGAGGGGAAACATTAAAAAACTTCATATGTATTATAGCAAATTGTATATACTTTTAGAAGACCTTCTTTAGACATCAAAAATTTTTGCAATTCACCACATTTCCCTTCTCCAGCCACCCTCTGCGGGCCTGGTAGATTCCAAAACGGTAATCAAACCCTCGGACGGAATGGGCGTCGGAGTTGATGCACACCTTCACACCAAGCTCTTTGGCACGATGACAATGCACATCACTGAGATCCAAACGTTCGGGGGATGCATTGAGTTCTAGATACTTCTTGTGCTGTTTCGCCGCTTTCATAACAGCTTCCATATCGCAATCTACTCCTTCGCGCTTTCCGAGTATGCGTGCCGTGGGATGGGCAAGAAGATGCACATAGGGGTTTTGCAGTGCGCGAATGATACGGTTTGTCATGACGTTACGCGACTGCTTAAACGATGAGTGGATCGACACGACCACCCAATCAAGCTGCTGCAAAATTTCATCCGGTAAGAAGAGAGAGCCATCGGCAAGAATGTCCACTTCTGCGCCGGCCAGAATCCTGATTCCTTTGACTGCATTGCGCGCTTCGTCGATTTTTTTGAGGTACTGCTTGATATTCGTTTTCTTGATACCTTTCACCATGCCCATCGCAGACGCGTGATCGGTGATGGCGATATACGTGAGTCCCGCTTCTTTTGCCGCCTTTGCCATCTCAATCATCGACGCAGTGCCGTCGCTGAACGTAGAGTGGCAGTGTAAATCCCCCTGAATGTCCTCTTCTGTAATAAGCGTTGGCAGCTTTTTCTTCTGCGCCGCCTCCACTTCACCGCGATCTTCGCGCAATTCCGGCTCGATGTAGGGAAGCCCGACAGTTTTGTAGACTTCCTCTTCCGTATGCGCGGCAATAAGTTCTCCTTTACGTTTCGCCGTACCGTAGAAAACACCGTACTCCGACATCGTGATACCATTCCGTACGCCGATTTTACGCACATGCACGTTGTGGTTTTTACTGCCCGTGAAGTACTGCAACGCCGCACCAAAGACATCCGGTTCCACCACACGCAAATCCGCATCAATGCCGGCTTTGAGAAACACCGTCGACTTCGTCATCCCTTGTCCTGTCACGCGCGCCACCTGTGGCAACGAACAAAACACCTCCATCACTTCCTCCGGCTTGGTACTCGTTGCCAGGATATCGATATCTCCGCATGTTTCCCTGCGACGACGCAGACTCCCGGCAATTTCAATCTTGTCACACAGCTTCGTCTTCTTCAGTGCCAGAACGATGTCTTCTGCAAGAGGGAGGACATCGCCAATCGGCAGCCGTCCTGCCATTTTCTTTTGGAGTTCCAAACCTTTGAGAATATTGTCCACGGTCTTCTGTCCCCACCCTTTCAGCTCTTGCAACTTACCGGATTCTGCGAGTTTTTTGAGATCATTTGGCCCTTTCACTTTGAATTTCTGCCAAAGCGTCTTCGTCTTTTTCGGACCGATCCCCTCCACTTCCATAATCTTGAGGAGTCCTGCGGGAAACTTCTTCTCCAGCTTCTGGAGATCCTTCAGTTTTCCCATATCACACATCTCTGCAATTTTTTGAGCAAGATCTTTTCCAATACCCGGCAGTTCTTCGAGAGCATCGAGCCCTCCCTCCTCGTACAGAGTGCATATCGGCGATGACAGATTCTCGACAAACGTCGCAGCACGCTCGTACGCGCGTACGCGAAACGGATTCTCTCCACCTTTGATTTCAAGCAGCTGGGCAATGCGCTGGAATGTCGCCGCAATTTCGGCATTGGTCATAAGAAAAGCATAGCGGAGAAAACCTATTGACACATCCCATCGCAATGCCCACAATGCGCGGCATTATCTTCTTCCCCATTCTCCACGATGGCTGATAAGCCTCCGGAAGGCCTCGTCCTCCGACATGAGCTTCTCATCATAGACGCAAACCTTGTGGCGCCACTCGATACCGCGCGCGCATTCCACACCACACAAAATCTCATACAGGATCTTCTATCCGCACTGGGAATGTCTCCTCTGGGACAATTGGAAACGTACCCTGCGACGGATCTCCGTGCCCCCGGGTGATCATTCATCCAGCCAATCACCACCAGCCACATTAGCGGCCACTACTTCGAAAAGCCCGGCCGTTTCCCGCACATACACATGGATGTCTACAGCTGCGAATCCGTACAGTGGCAGGATATCATTCCCGTCCTGCACCAGCATCTGCAACTTGCACACTGGCGCGGCACGTTCGTCAATCGTGGCATGACCGGCGAAGAACGGTCCTGTACCGACCTCTGGGGACATGGTCCAACAATGCACTGCAACTCCACACTGCTCCTGCAGTCACATGAGGCGCACGATCTCCTCGTCGCAGCATGAAGCATGATTACGGCTCACGAGATGCCCTGCAGAACCCCATAACGGTTCTGCAGATTTTTTCAACGCGCAACTCGTCCATTTCTCTATCAATCGCATGTTCAATCCAGAAGTCCATTGTCTCCTCACCATTCTCCTCACTCTCCGAACACAAGCCTACACGTTGCTCCAGTAAATCAATCAGTTGTTCGTCCAATTTTCTGAGACGCACCTGTGTGTCGACAGCAAGTTCCATATAGTGCGCATTTTGGAGAGAGGAACGTGTGGATGGCAAGCAAACAGCAATTGACAGCATACTAAAACATATGTGAGAATATGTATTCGGACCATGAGTATATGGTACGTGCGGTATACTCCTCATTATGAAGAAGGCCGAAGCAAAGGCACGCATCGAGAAGCTGCGCAAGGAAATCTGGCGTCACAATCGGTCGTATTTTCTCCATGACTACAAAGAAGTCAGTGACGAGGTCCATGACTCGCTGAAGCGTGAACTGGCTGATTTAGAGGAACAATTCCCGGATCTCCTTACCCCCGACTCCCCTACACAACGCGTCGGAGCGCCATTGGATGGTCGTCTGCCGAAGGTTGCCCACCTTACCCCGAAAGAATCACTGCAAGATGCTTTTACGGTAGAAGACCTCGAAACTTGGGAAGACCAGATGCATCGATCGCTTGGAGAGAGAAAAACATTCGAGTACCTGATGGAGTTGAAAATTGACGGCCTTAACGTGTCACTTATCTATGAGCGGATAGCGGATAGCGATAAGCGAGTAGAATACGGATTGCTACGAGCAGTAACGAGAGGAAATGGAGTAGAAGGAGAAGACGTCACCCATACCATCAAAACTATCCAATCCATTCCCCTTCAACTTTCGTTCCCCGCTACCCGCTACCCGCTACCCGCTCACATCGAAATCTCCGGTGAAGTTTACATGCCAAAAAGGTCTCTCGCCGCTGTCAATGAACACCTTCCTGAAGGGAAAAAATTTGCGAATCCACGGAATGCGGCAGCGGGAACTGTACGACAGTTAAATCCGGAAGTTGCCGCACAACGTGACTTACAGATGTTCTGCTACGGCATTGATAAAAAAAGTGCGGAAGCTCTGCAGTTGAAAACACAAAAGGATGTCATGAATTTTCTCTACAAAACCTGCAAAGTTCCGGTCTGCAATGAATACCATCTATGCAAAAATCTTAAAGAGGTTGAAGCTTTGTATGGAAATTTTTCAAAAAAACGTCATGCATACGAGTATGAAATCGACGGTGTCGTGATCAAACTGAACGATCGTCGCGTGCAACACGATCTCGGTTCCACTGCAAAAGCGCCTCGTTGGGCACGCGCCTGGAAATTTCCTGCGGAAGAGAAGACGGCACGGGTTCTGGAGATTCATCTGCAAATCGGACGGACCGGTGCCGTCACACCCGTCGCCCACTTAACTCCTGTTCACCTTGCCGGAACGACCGTCACTCGCGCGACACTGCATAATGCGGATGAAATCGCCAGGCTGGATGTGCGTATCGGCGATACGGTCATCGTCCGCAAAGCCGGTGACATTATTCCGGAAGTAGTGGAAGTTCTGCGCAATCTTCGCCCAAAAGGAACGAAAGCGTTTCTCTACCCCAAGCACTGCCCCAGTTGTGATACGGAACTCATACGACCACAGGGAGAAGTCATACACCGTTGTCCAAATAAGAAATGCACAGCGGCACACAAGGAATCCATCGAACACTTTGTTTCACGCTACGCATTCGATATTGAGGGATTCGGGAAAGAAACCATTGAAGCTCTTCTGGACGCCGGAATCATCGCAGACACGGCGGACATTTTTACGCTTTCCTACGAAGATTTGATGGGGATGCCTCTGTTTAAGGAAAAGAAAACCGAAAACCTTCTCACTGCCATTGAAAAAGCGAAGAAGGTGCCGCTGGACCGTCTCCTCTTTGCACTCGGCATTCGTCACGTGGGCCGCGAAACAGCGGATCTCCTCGCACGGCAAATTCACTGGCCCGCAAAAAAACTCACTGTGGAAGACAAAAAAGACATCGGTCCGCAAGCGTCGCTCTTCGGACCGGAAACACAGCGCATCACACTGGAAGGAGTGACATTGACAGACATACACAACACATTACAAAAGATCGACGATAAAGAACTCGCTGCAATTGATGGTATTGGGGACACTGTCGTTGATTCACTACGCGAATGGGTGGAGAACCCCGCACATCGCCAACTCCTCAAAAAACTCGAGCAAGCCGGAGTGCTTGCTCTCAAACCCAAAGGAACAGCTGCGAAGCAAATCTTCAAAGATACGACGTTTGTTCTCACAGGCACGCTCCCCACGCTCAGTCGCGAAGACGCGAAGAAGATGATCAAAGCACGCGGTGGAAAAGTAAGTTCATCCGTCAGTACACAAACGGACTACGTGCTTCTGGGCGAAAACCCCGGCAGTAAACTAGATGATGCAAAAAAGTACCATACGAAAATTATTGACGAGAAAGATTTTTTGAAGATGGTGAAGTGATGACACAGCCTACTGAAAATCCCCTTTCCTTAACACACACATTTTCTCCTCAATGTAACCCCATACTTCAGGGAACTGTTCTTTCTGTCCTTCCACTTTCTCTTTGGTATCATCAGTGATCGTACTTTCTTTCCCATGCATGACGTCCACCATGAACTGCGCGTATGCATCGAGTTCTTCTCGCTCCACTCCTTTCGGGAGCTTGGCAGCAAGTGTCTCCAGATTTTCATGTGAGTGATTGTCGTCTGTCATCACCGGTAAAGTGTACACTATTCTTTGCGTAATGCACGCGCCATTTGCTTAGGCGTTTCTGCGCAATGTGCGCGGATATTCGCATCACGCTTTGCTTGTTCTTTTCGTACATGTGCGATAAATTCCTGCACAGCATACTTCGTCTGTGCCAAAAACTGACGCATATTCTGTTCAGCCACCACCTCTTGTTCGGCGAAGTGACCTGCAGAACTGCTGCGTTCAATCTTTTTCAGTTTTTCTGCAATATATGTACGCGCTTTACCAATGCGCTCTTGCGCTTTCATTTGCGCCGCGGCAATACGTTTTTCGGCAATTGCCGCACTTGTTGCAAGAAGATCATCTTCCAGACTGATTTCCTCGTCCGGCAGCGAGAGAATGTTGCGAATCACCTTCTCACCATTGCGAGACATCATCGTGTCTTTTTCTGTCATGGGTTCATCGTTCCTCACATCCTGATCCCTATCATGATCGAGAGGACGTTCCATATCATAGAAGAATAAGGATAGAATATACTTTGTAAAGAATATTTAACATGACAGCCGGCTTACTTTATTGTTTCTGCTACACTTCTCTCCATGTCCCGCCGCCGTGACCGACGATGGCAACTGGTTGCACTTATTGGGGTTTTTTTCTTACTTTCAGGCATTATTTACGGAAAATCATTGAACAATAAATTTATTCAATGGGACGATGGCTACTTGATCGTTGACAACCCCACCGTCCATGAGATTTCTCCGTGGTCTGTGCAAGAGGCTTTTCGTACGTACGACCCGGAACTCTACATTCCGCTCACGATGCTCAGTTACCAGATGGATCATCTGGTATGGGGGTTGAATCCCTTTGGGTTTCATCTGACGAATCTGGTACTGCATACGGTGAATGCGTTGCTGGTGATGGTATTGGTGTATTTGTTGCTGTGTCGCACTTCGTGGCTTTCGGCGGCGTGTCATGGTGAGGAGCTTTCGAAGCAAAGCGGAGAAAGCCACGAATCCATACACGCCGCCGGAAAGCACCTCAGTATGACACACTACATAGCACTCTTCTCCGGTCTTCTCTTCCTCGTACATCCTCTCCATACGGAAGCGGTTGCCTGGGCGAGTAGCAGGAAGGATGTGCTCTCGGCATTGTTCTTCTTACTGAGTGTGTGTTTCTACCTGAAACAGTGGAAGTGGAGAAGCATCCTCGCCTTTGCTCTCGGACTCCTGGCGAAAGTCTCCATTGTGGTGCTTCCAGTCATCCTGCTCCTCATTGATTGGTTCCAGGGAAGGAATCTTCGTGAGAAGAATCTCTGGATCGAGAAGGTTCCGTATGTGGGACTCAGCACTGTGTTTGGGATTGTTGCTCTCTTCGGGAAAGCAGGGAACGCAGAGTCTTGGTCACTAACAGAAACTATTCTCATTGGCAGCAAGAGTGCGATCTTTTATCTCACAAAACTTTTTGTGCCGACGAACTTGTCGCCGCTGTATCCATATACGGATGAAGTGGCGTGGATGAGTGTGGATTTGTTGGTACCAGTGATAATTGTTCTTGGTGTAATGGGAATAGCTATATGGGTTGCTGTAGAGACGCTATATCATAGCGTCTCATCGAATGCTGAATCATCACCACAGGAGACGCCATGGTATGGCGTCTCTACAGTACACGCAGCCGTGTTCGCATGGTCTTGGTACATCCTTCTTCTCCTCCCCACATTCACCAACTTTCGCAAAGGACAGGATATTGAACTCGATCTCTATTTTGCATCGGATCGTTATGCCTATCTGCCATCGATCGGTATTCTTCTGCTGACTGCACTCATCCTCTACAAGTTCATACACCAAAAACAGCAATATCTTCCTTTTCTTCTCATATTTCCACTTGGAATCCTTTCACTTCAGCAATCTCAGATTTGGCATGACGACAATACCTTCTTCACGTATGTCACCGATACATATCCAAACGCACATATCTCCCATATCAACGTAGGTATCCTGCAGATGAAAGAAGATCCGGATGGTGCCATTGCAGAGTACGAGAAAGCTATCGCCATTCGGCCAAGTGGCAGAGCGTATTACAACATGGGACTTGCGTACATTGAAAAAGGACAACGACAGAACGCACTGGGTGCATTCATAAAAGCAGTAGAGATCAATCCTATGCACGCACGAGCGTCTGTGAACCTCGGCGCACTTCTCCATGAGCAGGGAAAGTATGAAGACGCACACACGGCATTTGAAAATGCGATAGACGCGGATCCATATTTTATTCTCGCATACACCAACCTCAGCGCTCTTCTGGAAGAGGAAGGAAAGTTAGATGAAGCGAAAGACATACTCGAACAGGCACTACAACTCAATCCTCAGTCCATTGATGCTCTCGTGGGTCTCGCGAATGTTGCTATCATGCAGTACCGTACCAATGACGCTCTGCAACTTCTCAAACGCGCGATCGACATTGATAATACCGATCCTCGCTACCCTTCCCTCCTCCAGCACTTACAGGCATTGCAGGAATGAACCCCACGTGATTCAATTAATTAATTAATTGAATCACCATGTCCCCATGAAAAAGCTTCTTCTTACCGCCTTCGGCTTCTTCCTTCTCAGTTTCCTTGTCTACGGACAGTCTGTTGTCACGAATGATTTTGTCGACTTTGATGATGGACTCTTGATTTTTGACAACCCCATCGCCCATGAGATTTCTCCGTGGTCTGTGCAAGAGGCGTTTCGTACGTACGACCCGGAACTCTACATTCCGCTCACGATGCTCAGTTACCAGATGGATCATCTGGTATGGGGGTTGAATCCCTTTGGGTTTCATCTGACGAATCTGGTACTGCATACGGTGAATGCGTTGCTGGTGATGGTATTGGTGTATTTGTTGCTGTGTCGCACTTCGTGGCTTTCGGCGGCGTGTCATGGTGAGGAGCTTTCGAAGCAAAGCGGAGAAAGCCACGAATCCATACACGCCGCCGGAAAGCACCTCAGTATGACACACTACATAGCACTCTTCTCCGGTCTTCTCTTCCTCGTACATCCTCTCCATACGGAAGCGGTTGCCTGGGCGAGTAGCAGGAAGGATGTGCTCTCGGCATTGTTCTTCTTACTGAGTGTGTGTTTCTACCTGAAACAGTGGAAGTGGAGAAGCATCCTCGCCTTTGCTCTCGGACTCCTGGCGAAAGTCTCCATTGTGGTGCTTCCAGTCATCCTGCTCCTCATTGATTGGTTCCAGGGAAGGAATCTTCGTGAGAAGAATCTCTGGATCGAGAAGGTTCCGTATGTGGGACTCAGCACTGTGTTTGGGATTGTTGCTCTTGGAGGTAAGCAAGGAAACAGCGGACTGCTCCTCGAAAAAGTGTTGATTGGATGCAAGGCGGCAGTGTTTTATTTCACGAAACTGTTTTGGCCTTCGGGGTTATCGGTGTTGTACCCGTATACGGAGAGTATTTCTATAGGCAATGGGGATCTTCTTATTTCTTTACTTATTGTTATTGCAACTTCTGTTGTCAGCATTTTTCTTTTCATATCCCCCTCCCCTTCCCCTCCCTCAGGGAGGGGAACTCTGCGGAGCCTGTTTTCATTTTGCGCATTCTTCTATCTCATTACTCTCACACCTTCTTTTACAAATTTCGCAAAAGGAAAAGACATTCTTCGCGACGTGTATTTTGCTTCCGATCGCTACGCATACCTGCCGTCCATCGGCATCATTCTCTTGGTTGTCATTCTCATCTATCAGTACATTCCGAAAAAATACGTCTCTCTTCCCCTTGTTGTCATTCCTCTTCTTGCACTTCTCTCCTACCAACAATCACGCGTCTGGCAGAATACCGAAACTCTGTTTACAAATGTGGTGAAGTACTATCCCAACTCTCACCTTGCCTACAGCAATCTCGGCACTCTTGCGTTTCGTCGTGAGGATTACATCCAAGCGGCTGACTACTATCAGAAATCACTCGACATTCGCCCAAACTCCGCAGCATATTTCAATCTTGGTCAAATGCTGACTCGCATAAACAAACTTCCAGAAGCAATAGTGATGTACCAGAAAGCAATCGAGCAAAAACCGACAGACTTCGAGGCCTACACCAACCTCGGCGCGCTCTACATGGAGCAAGGGCGGTTTGATGAAGCCACCACAGCATTCGTACATGCAACTACAATTGAACCTACATTCAGCATCGCACACTTTAACCTCGGACTGATGTATGAAAGACAAGGAAAATTGGATGATGCACGAAGTGCATATGAACGTGTACTGGAGTTGGACCCTGATGATGAGGAGGCGAGAAAGAAGTTGGAAACATTATGAAACCGCCCCAGCACAAGGCTGGGACGGTTTACAGATGTTGTCAGATACCGACCTCCTCGACGAACCATGGAGGAGAGTACCTCCACGGCCAGAAGCTGCGAACCAGACGGAGTCGTTCACCATACCCGCGCTCGCGGGTGATGAAGATGCGGCCATCCTTGCCGTGAATGAAGAGGTGAAGCGGCCCGTCCTTCTTGGGACCGCCACGGCGCCACTCGAGTCTCTCGATGCCAGCCTCGACCTTGAAGAGATCCCCGTTGGCCATCAGCATGCAGGCGTGGTTGCCGCTGACCTCTTCCCAACGAATGGTACCCATCGGGGTACTCATCGCATGCACCGTCTCTTTGGCCGCGTACGCAAGGTACAGACGACCGGCTTCGCTGTCGTAGTGAACGGCAAGCTTCTGGACGTACTCCTTGCCCAGATCACCACAGGCGAGTTCGGCACGGAGTCGGTGTGACACGCAGGGGCCCTTGCCCATCTGACCCATCTGATGATGATCCCGATGGACAAAGTGGACGTATCCATCACTGCACGCGATGGCCAGAAGACCTTCGTGCCGTGCCGTCTGCAGCACCTCGTATTCCTTGCGCAGCTGCACGCCGTCGCCAGTGAAGCCAAACTCCAGCTTGGTAACGTTGGGCAGATCGTAGAAATCCGGTGACGACACCGGCTCGGGAAGCAGAGGTACCGGTGGCACCTCTTCGGAAACCGGATCCGGTTCTTTCGGCAGCGCGTCCTGAACTTCGTCCTCCACCGAACCGGCATTCTGGCCAACCGGTTCGGGTTCAGGTTGTTCATCCGGCGGCGCAGACACGTCTTCGGGTTGCTGTTGCTCCCCGGTATCCTGCACAACCGGTTCGGTCTGTTCGTCTGCCGAAGATTCGCGCTCTTCTCCGAGATCTTCGAGGGTCGGCGGTGTGGGCATCTGCGCACTTTCCTCCTCTTCCATCCGATCATCCGGGTTGGGCGGCGCAACCACTACCGTGGTCACATCCTCGCTTTTCTTTCGTTTCTTGTCGGACATGGTTGTCCTCCTTTCACATGTGAAAAAACATCTGCTCTGTGTGACAGAGTCACACTGACTCACCCCCCGCTGAACTTTGAAATGCACCACTTGGGATGAGGAACTACCATCCTCATTCCTATGGCACATCATCATTTCACAGCAGCCGAACGGCTGGAAATCAGCCTTCTGAAGAAGAAGGGCTACAGCAACAGGGCTATTGCCAACGAGCTGGGCTGTTCCCACACGAGCATCGGCCGTGAGCTGAAGCGCAACGCGATGG
>Ga0210050_1001223_pt1 | contig 28796 bp, 21 predicted proteins | sample CryGey132114_all_FD_185463 | JGI IMG/M metagenome (GOLD analysis project Ga0210050, IMG submission 185463) | Groundwater microbial communities from aquifer - Crystal Geyser CG22_combo_CG10-13_8/21/14_all (SPAdes) (version 2) | ecosystem: Environmental > Aquatic > Deep subsurface > Groundwater ... | reverse complement strand
GCGACCGAGGCAAAACTACGCCAGATTCAGCCGGATTTTCCAGACAGTGAGCTGAAATCGGCAGACTGCAATTGACAGGAGACCGCTAAATCAGCAAAATGCCGCCCTCTTTTTGGCCGGACATCGTCCGGTCGCCTAGATTACGGTGATATAGCTCAGTTGGTTAGAGCACAGCACTCATAATGCTGGGGTCGGTGGTTCAAGTCCACCTATCACCACCAAATGCGAATTTTAGACGATCTCAAAACGTCTCAAATCACACACTAAACCCTCATAGTCATTGGCTTTGAGGGTTTTTTATTGCTCATTCGGTCTCAACCATTCTCATTGAATCTCGCATCAACTGGCGGTATATTTCCCCTGCATATACCGCCATTAGTTTTCATATACCGTCACGCAAAGGGGGAGTCATGGCACTTACCGAGCTGGAAATAAGGAAAGCAAAACCTAAGGAAAAACCATACAAACTGGCTGATGGTGACGGTATGTACCTGTATGTTCACTCCAATGGCGGCAGGTATTGGCGAATGGATTATCGGTTTGGAGGTAAACGCAAGACGTTGGCACTCGGTGTTTACCCAGAAATATCCCTGTCAGAAGCTCGCGTAAGAAGACATGAAGCGCGAAAGCTTCTCGCAAATGATGCAGATCCGGGGGCGTTGAAAATTCTGCAAAAGGCTGTGCGCAATACTCCAGGAGATGAAGTTGTGTCAGATAGCTTTGAGATGGTTGCTCGGGAGTGGTTCGATCGTCACAAATTGAACTGGCGCGAAAATCATTCAAGCAAGATTATCGCTAGGCTTAATAACGACGTATTCCCTTGGGTTGGGAAAATTTCAGTTCGTGAAATATCCCCGTCGGTCTTGCTGGCTGCAATAAGAAAAATTGAGGCTAGAGGTGCATTAGAAACTGCGCACCGAGCTATGGCTTGTTGTGGACAAGTATTTAGATATGCTGTGGCAACAGGTCGTGCTGATAGAGATCCCACTGTTGATCTTCGTGGTGCACTCCCTCCCTACAAAAAGGATAAACATTTTGCAGCGATTACAGATCCAAAGAAGGTGGGGGAGTTATTGTGCGATATTGATGGCTATCAAGGCTCATATATTGTGAGAGCTGCATTCAAGCTTTCTCCCCTACTCTTTGTGCGCCCCGGTGAGCTTAGGAAAATGGAGTGGACGGATTTGGACTTTAATAAAGCAGAATGGAACTACTTCATTACTAAGACGAAAACAAAGCATGTGGTTCCGCTATGTGAGCAGGCAATCAAAATTTTGCAAGATATTAAACCTCTAACAGGAGGAGGAAGATATGTTTTCCCCGGAGAGAGAGATCACGACCGGCCAATGAGTGACAATGCAATTAGATCTGCACTTCGACGATTGGGGTGGGCAAATGATGAGATGACTCCACATGGATTTCGGGCCATGGCCTCCACTATTCTGGACAACATGGGTTATAAGCAGGAATGGCTAGAGCGTCAGCTTGGGCATGAAGAACCAAACAAAGTAAAGGCGGCTTACAAACGTGATGTTTGGAGAATGTACTTACCAGAGCGAGTGGCAATGATGCAGGATTGGGCTAATTACTTAGACAAGTTGAAGGCTGTTGCAGAAGTGAAGCCAATTCGGGAATATCCGGAGGGACAATCCCATCCATGAGCAGCTACAACTGCTAATGCATCTTGCCTAATCTTGTGGGATTTAGCCATTCAAGTCATCAATCGGTTCAATCTTTAATGCTTCAGGATGCCACTTTCTCATTTCGGCAAGGGTTGCTTCTGGGAATGTAGTCACTGAGAACTCACCTTCTGGCTTGATGACTCGCCACATGAAATGCACCTCACTCATGCCATCAAGATTTTTCTGAATAATTCCATTGCCTGTACTGACAAAACCGCCCAAAGCTCCTTTTGTCACTTTTGTCAGTTCGATATTAGGGGTACTTTGAGAAACTGTTTCATCCTCAAGCTGTTTCAGCCTATCCAGATACCTACTCATACAGTCCCCACGCTCAACCAATAATAGTGTGTAGTGGGCCTCCCACCAGTAAATCGGTCTTCCCTTCGCATGTGACCATATTCCTCCAGCAGATCAATAGCAGATTGCGCTTTGATTGGGGTCTCCAGTCCCGCCCAACCAGCGCGATAAATATCCCGCCCTGTAAATGGACTGGACAACTTGCCGCTTGCCAAGCGCTTTAATAGCGTTTTAGCAGCGTCAATATCGGGACGAGTGGCGTAGCTATAAATCCGCCTTGCGTGTGATTCTAGGTACTCACCAAAGGCGATTGCACGCAACAATGACTTCTCACTGACTGCGCCGTGCTTGGTGTCGCATAGGTGGTTAATCAGTGCCAGCGAAGGGATTAACTTTCGATACTTGGAAAGATGCGACACGATAGCTGGATGCTCTTCGCCAGATCTTAATCGGGTTTCCAATGAAGCGCGCCATTCTGAAAATACCAATTGCGCCTCATCATCAAAACGCAGAAATGGTGTGCCACCGAATTGGTCCGCTTCCGCGCCAATCTCAATGCTGGATAGATTGTCCAATCGTTCAGCCAACTGATTTACGGCTTGCCGAATCTCACTATCAGGATATCGATCAACTTCTTTCCAGTCGGGTGAGATGTCGGGATAGACCATTAAGCCAAAGCGTTGTAGCAGCCCGTCCGCTCCCGCGCCACCGCCTGTTGCCTGCCTTACATATTCAGCCAATACGCCGGGTTGTATACCCCCAATAATGGACAAACAAAGTGCCTCAATATGCAATCCCTTGCCGCGCATTATTCTGTCGAAGGTGTAAGGCTTGTCACCGTCCGCTGATGTGAGATAAAACGACCTCGCCACTTCCTGTCCGCCCGCATCCAACTGTTTCAGAAGTCCGATAATCTCATCCGATTCAACTAATAGACCATTGGGATTTTCAATCAGCAATTCGCCCAATGCTTCATAGCTGGCATTGTTAGTTAAGAAGCGTTTTAGAATAGGCTTGTTATCTATTTCCTCAGCTCTGAGCAGCGATCTAACGTCGGCATTCTTGTTATTTCTGAGCTTCTTTTTGGCTTCATTCTTTCCCAACACCTCCAGCAACTTGGCAACTTCTATTTGAGATTCGTGATCAACCATCTGATTGTTAAAACTCTCAAATGCCGCTGCCTGTAGCTTCTTGATTGGGGACAATGCCGCACCAAGGGTTGGACTTTTCATCACACCTGAATTTCCTACTACTGCCCCCCACAGATTGCAGATGACTGTCCAGTCGTTTTGCTTCATTGGCCTGATGCCAACCTTGCGCCCGATGATCGTTCCCATCATCACCATGACTGCCACAGCCGCAAAGTCGGGCGGACATTGCATGCGTTCAGAAATATCTTTTACGAAGCCTCGCAATCCATCAGGAAGATAGGCGTAGTCGAAAGGCATCACGCCTGGCAGTGCTGGCAATGGCTCGGGTTGCGCACTGGCATCACCCACATCATTTATTCGCGATATTCCACTTCCTAGGGGGTCAGTTTGTTGGATGACAAACTGTGCCGCTTCAATCGCCACCTTTACCGCATCACGCCCTTGCACGATTGCCATGTCGTTGAAGTCTTTATCACCATCTGGTCGTGGTTCGCCGAATACAGGCATGGCAACTGATCCACCAACAGCTTGAGCGGCTTCGGTGGCTTTGCGCTGCCCCGTACCTGTCGCATCATCATCGGCACACAAGATGATCTGCACATTGGGTTTATTTGCTCGCAATGCAGTTGCCAGCTTTTTTAGATTGCCCGCATCGAAAGCAACAATCACCGCATAGCCTGTTGCTTCATGGATAGATGCTCCAGTAGCAAATCCCTCACAAATACAAACGGGCTTACCCAACTCGATCTTGCCGATGACAAAGCCGCCTTTCTCACCGTTTGGTAAAAACCGCTTTTCGCCATCACAATTAATAAATTGCAGGCTAGATATCTTTCCGCCCAACATAAGCGGCATTACTAAAGCGCCGTTGCAGTCCATCCCGCCGATGGTCAACGATCCGCAAAAAACCTTCGCCCCATGCGGCATGATGCCCTTCCGCTTAATATACGGATGCTCGGTAACGCATGGCTGGTTAGCCCCTAGTGTGTTTGATGGATCATTCCATAGTGCTTGTGCTTTGGATGCCGCCATTGCCCTACGATTTGCCAGTGCATCAATATCAGCCAAGCGCTTAGCTTCTCGCTGGGCTACTTCTTCCGCTGTTGGTTGTGCAGGTTTGCCGGTACTGTTGTGGACATAACCGCCTTGCTTGGCATAATGAAACAACGTGCCAATGTTGATACCGCCGTCATTGGCAAATGACTTCCACGAGGCCGCTGCCGCGCGTGCAGAATAATTGTCTGCCGATCTAGACCAACGATCCCAAACATCAAAGCCGCTTTCATCAAATTCTGCTTTGATACCCATGCCACAATTGATCCAAGTATCGCGGTCGCTTGCATCAATATAAGCTAATGCCTGTTCGACTTGGATGAGCGAGGTGGTGAAACTATCTCGTGGCTTCGAGGACTTGCTTTCGCGAGGATCGGCAACTTTTTTGGTAGTGTACATAGTCGCCCCTTACGCTGTTTTTGTAAGGTTTGATAACCATCCGATAATGTCCGATTGCTTCCAGCGCACAGAACCTGTCCCCAGGGAAACAGGCGCAGGAAATTTGCCCGCTTTAATTAAGCGATAGATGGATGCGCGGGATAATCCAGCAATCTTTTCAACTTGTTTGCGACGCAACAGATGGTCAGCGAGTTGTTGTGCAACTTGATTCATTTTGTACCCTTTCAAGATTGATTGAAACGGTACGCATGGTATGCACTAAGATTGTTTGAAAATACAGCTGTTCTGGCTCAGTACGTACTCAGCCAGTAGAGTGCGACTTTTCCCACTCTCTACACCACCGTTCAATAACGGCAGAACTTTCTAAGTTTTCGTACTTGCTCAACATATCCTTAGCAAATGCAGCTTTGCTCTTGTAATTGCCTTTCGGGATTTCTGGTGTTTTGGACTTTTGCCAATCATGCCAGCATTGGAATACATAAGATTTTTCTAATTGTTTGGGGTCGTTTTCCAACCTTTTCTTTACTGCACGTATCGCAATAAATTTTTGCTCCCTCGCTCCAAGCATAGAAATTGGTAGAAATTCACACAACTCATCGGAGCAAAATAAGGCATCCATGGCGAACATTGCAGCCTTGTCGTAGTTATTTCTTAAGTGATGTCTAATCGCCAGTTTTCCGCAAAGATGAGCCATAAATGCAACTGCCGACATATATTCCTCATCGTTCCAGCCTAAAGAATGTCGAGCGGAGCAAACTGCTGTGTATGGTGACTCTCTAACTATTTCGCCTTGATCGTGATGTGTGAATCGATCTCGATTCCGAATGAGGTCCTTCAATAGCGTTGATGCATCAATTGATGACTTCGGATGCTCATTGTTAATGAGTGAAATTCTTACTCCGAATAATTCAATTATTTCACTCAGAAATGCAGTAAACGAATCATTTTTTGCCTCTCTGTAAAGTTGACATTCAACGTACAGATCTACCGACAACAAATCGATTGTTTCAATTACTAACAGCCGAGGTTTTCCCACACACAATCTCCTTAATATTTTTGGTTCATCCGACTTTCCCGTGGGTAACCCGAGCCGGATACAGATCAAGCCCGCCGCAGTGGAAATAGATGGCGATCTTGAAATGGTCACGGTTCCTGAATCCACAGGCACGTTTTTGTACCGTTGCAATCTTTGAGTTCAACCCTTCAGCCACAGCATTGGTGATGCGATGTTTGAAATAGGTCAGTACATTCGGCAAGTGTCGCGCAATCAGTTTTGCCGCATCGATCATGGGCTGCAAGCGGCTATGTGTCGCCCAGAAGTACCAACGCTTCCAGAACTTCAACGCCCAGGCCGCAGACCTGTAGCTCCACAACTCCCGCAGCACCTCTTTCAGCGCCCATGCTCGCCCGGTCTTCAGTTCGCTGCTTTGCAGTTCCTTGAAGCGCGTTTTGGCTTGGTCGGTCATATTGGACGGGTTGGTCAGCCACAGGTACTTGCTCTTGATCAACGTAGTGTCTCCTTCATCCATCAGCGCTTTGTGTTCCTGCTTCCTGACCTTATCTACCGCCTCGACGACATGGCGCATGATGTGGAAGCGGTCGAACACCATCTTGTCATCCGCCTCCGGCACGCCTTCCTTGCAGGCATTGATGAAGGCCGGCCACATGTCGAGACTGATTGCTTCTATTCCTTCGCAGCGTTCCGTGCCAAAGGCTTGGAAGTAGGGAGCAAGACTGGTCTCTTTGCGCCCCTCGCCAACGTATTCCACCGTCGCCTTGTCCAAGTCACAGACCAGCGTCATGTACTGATGTCCTTTGGCGATGGCTTTCTCATCCACACCGATCTGCTTGGGCAAGGCATCTCCTTTGGCAGCACGTCCGCGCAATACTGCGCGCTCCATCAGGTGCCACGCCTGATCCCAGCTGATGCGCAACAATCCTGCAGCACGTTCGATATTGGCTGCCAGCAGGACGTTTACCGCCAGCGCCTCGAACAGGTGCGTAAACCGGCTTCCCTCATCCGCCCATGGCAGGCGCGCTTGCCGAACGCCATGCTCAGAACACGACACGCGCGGCGGACTGGCATGCAGATAGGTCATGAACTGGCAACTGTCCAGGTGACGCCAAATGCGCTCGGCAGAATGGTCATAAACCGCATGTTCCTGCCCACATTCCGGGCAAGCAAAGCGCACGCCCTTGGTATGTCCAACATACACATCAACTCGGCCTTGCGTCATGTCCAGATCAACACGTTCTACCGTCCAAGGCTCATTGATCCCCAGCAAGTGCCGGTACAATTCTTTGCTTTCCATCGCTCGTCTCCCATCCAGAACAGAGATGGTAGATTAGCTTTTACCCACGAAAATGTCAGATGAACCATATTTTTCAATGGATAGGTATTACAGTGTCGTTATCCCTATTACATATCTAACATCATTAGTACCCCAACGTAGGGCAATCGCGCAACTGACGTATTGCACAGAGTCTGCACGACATAGAAACGTACTTTTACTGTCAGTCGGCCAAGTTTTACTACATGGGATTCCGCAGAGCCGTGGCACGCTACACGCTGTCAAATTCCAATGCCAACGCCGTGCGAGACTGGTGCATCTACGCAGACTTTGGGCAGAGCCTCATCAACATCGCACGCAACCTATACACCAACGAGCCGCATGGTCTCGATCTGTCGGATAGCCTAAGCACTGGACACCAAAACTATCGATCTGTGTCTGTCGGTGTTTCCTTGGGCTTCGCTCCTAACCGTCAAGGCAGCGATCAAGTTGTATCCTTTGCTCGACCTTCGCGGCAACATTCCCAGCTTCCAACTGCATACGAAGAGCGCTCTGTCGCAAGAGATACAGGGCATCACAAGCCCGTTGTTTCTATTTTATTAACGTTGGGTCACTATTGTTTGTTTATCTCCGCAAACTTCTCGGCCATTGTCGGGTTTCCTTTGGTTAGCTTCTTTACGGACAAATCTTCTGCCTTATTATTGGCTAGACGGAGATTGTTTTCTGAACCAAGCAGGGCTTCCTTGGTCTTTTGAAGATGATCGATGGTCTTGTCTATCTCATCAATAGCTGTCTTAAATTTCTTGGATGCCAGTTCGTAGTTGCGCGCAAAACCTGTCTTGAATGCATCAAGCTCATTCTCGAAGTTGGTTATATCGATGTTCTGAGATTTCACTGTCGCGAGCTCGTTTTTGTACTTCAGAGAGTTCAACGATGCGTTTCGCAGTAGTGTAATGAGCGGAATGAAGAATTGTGGGCGAACGACATACATCTTCTTGAATCTGTGCGATACATCGACAATACCTGAATTGTAAAGCTCGCTATCTGGCTCAAGAAGTGAAACCAGGATCGCGTATTCACAATCTTTCTCCGTTCTATCCTTGTCGAGTTCCTTGAGAAAGTCTTCATTCTTTTTCTTAGTGGCTGTCTCGTCACTTTCGTTTTTCATCTCAAACATGATAGAGACAATCTCTGTACCAGCCTCATCCGAGTCACGAAAGATATAGTCTCCCTTGCTCCCTGTCCGCGCATCGTTATCCTTTTCGAAGTATGCCCTCGGAAAGGCCATTGCTCTGATGCGGTTGAACTCGGTCTCGCAGTGTTGCTCGAGCGTTTCCCCCACCATTTTAGTCGACATCCGGGCCTTCATATCCTTGAGTCGCTCAATTGCGTCATCACGATCCTTGAGCTGTGTCTCGTACTTGTCCTTGAGTGCCTTCTCGGCGAGCTGTTTCTCAAGCTCTGCCCGATCAAGCCCGTTCTTCAGTTCATCACGCTCCTTCTCGATCGCACTGACTGCCTCAGTGATTGCTAGCTTTTGAGCAATCTCAATGGCGTCGAGCGTGGCCTTCAGGCCCTGAATCTCTGCGTCCTTCGTCGCAGCGGCTCTCTGAAGTTCGTTCAGACGCTTAGCTTCTGCCAAATCGGAGGCGGCTTGTTTGTCATGTTTCGATTGTGCAAGTTCGATAGCGAGCGCATCTCGCTCTTTTTCCACAGCACTCAGTGCTTCTGCTACGGCCAACTTGCGTGCGACTTCGCCAGCATCGAGACGGGCCTTCAATTCCTGAATTTCAGTATCTTTGGATGCGGCTGCTTTTTGGGATTCGCTGGCGGCCTTGCTTTGGGCGAGCTCAACCGCATTCCGCTTGTCCTGTTCAGCCAGTTCAAGCCGCTCGTGTAATTGTTTTTCGAACTCGCTGTCGCGTACCTGCTTGAGGATATTCGCGTACCCAGCCTCGTCTATTTTGAAAGCTTTCCCACAGTGTGGGCAAATAATCTCATGCATGTCTGGTTTCCCTCCGCTGGAGTTGTGTCGGTTCAGTAATTTTGCTGGGTAAAGTGAGCCTCGTATAGAGCCAATTCTGCAGTCTTTCTCGTCCATGTTATGGACATTTGAAAAATTTGATTTGTGCGATGAAGGCACTTACACAAACGTAACCAACTGATAACAAAAGAAAAAAGTATTGAACATCATATTTTTTATGGTAGAATGGCTCTGTCGCTGATGCAAATTGGGCGGGGAAATGATGCTGATAAGCCGAGATGTTTGTGTGCGTAAAGGGCTGGCTGGGAGTGTGGTAACTCAAGGCATGCATCGGGCCTTGGCAAATGTGCTGCTCATCGTTCTAGCGGTGATGGTTTCTGTAACGGCGATGGCGATGGCTGGAGTTGCGGCCTGGGATCGTGGGGCGACGAGATTGGATTCTTTGCTGTTACTGGCACTTTCCATCTCAATTGTCCTGGGTACCCACCTCATACCATCGCTTACTCGAAGGAAGACAGCCTTGGTATTGTGGATGGGGTGTCTTCTTTGTGCCGTTTACTCGCATATGACATTTTTGACAATTGCGTCAAACCGGGCTGGCGACTTGCGGGCTCAAAATTCAATTCATGTCCAGGGGTTCAAGCAACAGATCGACGCGGTTACAAGTGCATTAAATGGAATCACTGCTCGCCCAGTAACGCAGGTTGCACGTGATTTGGCCAATGCCGACAACTATCGATTAAGGGTGTCATTGAAGGCTGAACTTGGGGAGAGCCGAAGAGCGGCAAAGCTGCGCGATGAGCTGGTACGACTGCAGGGACTGGTCACTACCGCTCAAGATACTGATAATACCGATCCTGTAACGCTGTTACTCGCTTCCGTAACTAACAAGACTGAAAGTGAGCTGAATTTTGTAATTTGGCTTGGATTTTCAGTATTGCTCGAACTCCTTGGGGTCCTGCTGTGGATTGAAGTCACCTCACGATCTGGTGGATTGTTGAAAGTCGACAGCTTGAATCAATCCAAGTCAGATCTGTATCCATCACTTCAAAATGCCATTAAAGCTGGGAAATGTAAGCCAACTGTAGCGGGCATTCGCAGTTACTTAAGGTGCGGGCAGTCGCAGGCCATGACCCTTCGCCGCTTAATTGATCAATAAATTGTTGGTACTTTTAGCTGGGGGAATATATGACGAAGCATCAGTTGAATGAGAATTTATTACACCAATTGAGTCTGACTCAGCTCGCCCTATCGAGGCTGATTCTTCAGGGGGAATATTCCGTGTATAAACCCCGCGCCAAAACAGTTTCAAGAAATTGGTTGAAAAGAGCCAACCGGCTGTCTGAAGAGGAATGGACAGCAGGCGCCCAGTCTCTAGTCGTATATTTTTCGATTAATGAACCTGCGCGACTTTCTGCGGTTGAGAGCATTCTTATGCCCTTCCATAAGGCGTATTCAGCAAGCAGGAGTGGCAAGAGCGCATGCCCTCAGGGATCCTCGATTGAGATAGAGCAAGCGAAGGAGGCGTTGGCGGATATGTATCTTAATATGGGTGAATTGCGAGCTGAACCCGAAATCCACGGTGCGAGAAGAGGGTGGCTAACATCATGTATCACAAACTTGTGGCGTGGAAAACGCAAAAGCTGAGGTGGCATGATGACAAAGCACAGTAAGAGCAAAAAACATTCGCTTGCCAAGCTTGCTGATAACTGGCGCGAATCAATATTTTCTAGCATCAAGTCTATCCATCTAAAACGTGCAGTTGCTGTCTTGTCAGCTAGCGGTTGCAGGCCGGCTGAATTGGAGCGTGGCATTCTGGTCAGGTTGAAAGCCGGGATATTGAGTATCGGAATACATGGATCGAAGGTTGATGAAGAAGCGGGTCGTGGCCAGCCATTGCGCCTATTGGATATCGATCAGGAAACACCTTGGGGAAGGTTTTTGTTGGAACAGGTGTCGGTACAGCCGAACTTTGCCATTATTGTTAAATATGATGCTGGCGGCATTTCTCAAAGACTCCGAGAGAAGTCTCGGGAGCTATGGCCGCGCAGAAAGTCGCTTGTTAGTGCGTACTCCTACAGGCACTTCATCGGCAAATCCATGAAGGAGTCCGGTGAAAGTAGTGACAAGATTGCTCGTGTGCTAGGGCATGCGACGGACTTTTCTCAGCATTCGTACGGGAGGGTTGGTGGTGGGAAGCTGAATGAAGGTCAGCATGGAGTTCTGCATGCCACCTCGTCTAACCCTATCCGGCATTCTCATAAATCTGATAGATATTTAAAGTTTGTGAGAAAAGTCGTCATAAAAAAGGAGATGTATCGTGAGTAATAGTGAGCTGGAGAACAAAGAGGGAGGGCAGGTGCAAAAGCATCCTGTTCGTGATTGGAGAGCAATCGCATCACGGAATGTGATCCCTCATAAAATGTCCGAATATGTGCCGCCGGAGGAGGTAAGGAGGCTGATCAATGAAGCCCGTCAGGAAGTTGCTGCGGATGATCTTGGGCAGGTTTTCAAAAGAGCAGGGTGAGCTTGGTGGAATGTCGTGCAGATGCTGGTGCTTACGTGCGCTTGAATTATTAGTTCGGAATGTTGCAAATCAGGTGCGCTGATGGGGGGGATATATAGACTATATCTTTCGTTGCTCTTGCTGGATGGAGACTGTACATTTCGGGTAATGAATAGTGCGCAGCACTGAATGTCTTGAAACTCAATATCTAATGTCTCGATACAACGCAGAAATATCAGCAGGGTCCCTTATGATTTCAGAAAGCAGGAAGATTGCGGCCTTGCTTCTGACGATGCCGAGTGATTCTGACTGGGAACATGCAATAAAGGTTGAAAATATCCTTCAAAAGAATACTCCAGCCACGGCCTACCGACAGGCCCAACTGATTAGGAAGCGTTTGGCGACGTTGGATATTGAAGCTTGGAAGCTTATATCCAACGGTGATCTTGAGATTGCTACCCAGCTATTGCTGGCGGCAGCCTGCAAACACAGTCGCTTGTTGAATGACTTTCTCAAAGATGTATATGCCAAACAATTATGCCGATTGGAGGCGGACCTGAGTCGCCACAATTGGGATACCTTCTGGATCGAATGTGCGCATCGTGATCCCGATATTGAGAAATGGTCGGCTACTACCAAGGGAAAACTGTTTGAAGTCATTGTTCGAATATTGGTCGAGGCAAAATATTTGAATTCAAGCAGAAGGTTGAATATGACCCCCCCGATCTTGCACCCGACCGTAACTTCATTTCTAAAGCGTCATGGTGACGCAGACATACTTTCAACGATGAAGGTTTCGAGATGAGTGCATTTGAAGATCGCTTGAATCAAATACTGCCGCGCCTCACATCCAAAGAGCTATTGACCAACCAAGGCTTAAGTAATGAGATCGGCTTCTGGGTATTCGATTACCCGCCAGAGTGCGAGCTGGAGATGCGTTCATTTCTGAGAGATGTCATCGAGCCATCTTTGAAAAAATCTCATCCCCCAATTCGATTCGTAACTGTAAATATTTTCGATCTGGCGATTGGGTTGCTCGAAGAGCGTGGATTGCTCGACAAGGCGCTCACAATGCAGCTGACACAAGGTGATGACAAAGCATTGGAGTCATTACGCCGAGTATTAAAAGAGGACAAGCTGGCCGAGCGGCTGGTGTCGCAACTCGATGTTGAAAACCAAGATTTGGTTATCCTGACCGGCGTCGGTTCAGCGTACCCTATCTTGCGAACCCACACCTTGCTGTCTGCCTTGCATCCGCTGATGAAAGATACTCCTTTGCTTATGTTGTACCCGGGAAGATATGACGGCTATTCATTCCGGTTATTTAACAAGATGTCAGAAGATCACTACTACCGCGCTTTTCGGCTAGTTGCATAAAAGAACAATCAAACTAAGGCGACAATATGAAAATCAGGGAGCTTTTCACAAAACCAATTGACCGCCCAATCAACGGGGTGATCAAGGCGGATCAGCGAGATGCAGAAAGTATTTGGCAGGAGCTGGATGAATATGTCGTCACCAGGCAGCTGACCGAGTATTTCAGACGGTTTTTCGATGCCTTTCTGGCCGCTGCGGACAACCCGAAAGACCCGGTGGTTTCATCTCGAATGGGGGTGTGGGTATCCGGATTTTTCGGCTCCGGGAAATCCCACTTTATTAAAATACTGTCCTACCTTCTGGAAAACATCGAAGCTGTTGATCCGGTCACGGGGCAAACCAAAAGAGCCGCCGCGTTCTTTGACGAACGTAAGATAAAAGATGCCATGCTCCTGGCAGATATACAGCGAGCAGCCCAAGGTAGCTCGGATGTCATCTTGTTCAATATCGATGCGAAAGCCGATAGCAAGTCAGATCGCGATGTCATTCTGCAGGTTTTCTTGCGGGTATTTAATGAAAAACTGGGATATTCGGGTGATGCGCCACATATCGCCGAGATGGAGCGCCATCTTGTAGTGAAGGGCGTGTACGAAGTATTCAAGACTGCTTTCCAAGAAAAAAACGGTTCCCTTTGGAACAAAGAGCGAGATGCCGTTGACTTCCTGCGTGACGATGTTGTTTTTGCGTTGGGCAAGGCACTCAAGATGTCTGAAGATTCCGCCGGGCGCTGGTTCGATACTTCGCGGGATGACTACAAGATCAATATTGAAGGTTTGGCACGAGTCATTCGCGACTATCTTGATACCAAGCCGGCTGGGCACCGAGTGATTTTCTTGGTGGATGAGGTTGGTCAGTTCATCGGTGATAACACCCAGCTTATGTTGACCTTGCAAACTATTACCGAACAGTTGGGTACTCTGTGCCAGGGTAGAGCGTGGGTCATTGTTACCAGTCAGGAAGATATCGATGCGGCCATTGGCGAGACTAATAAAGCCAAGTCGCAGGATTTTTCAAAGATTCAAGGACGCTTCCATACCAGGTTGTCACTGGCTAGCTCCAATACCGATGACGTGATCAGCGAACGTTTGCTCTCGAAAACTGAGGCCGGACACGTTGAGTTGCGTGATTGCTTCGAGAAAAAAGGCGACATCATCAATAATCAACTGGCGTTCGTTGGCAACTCGGTCTCGATGCGTTCGTACAAAGATGCTGCGGAGTTCGTTGCGTGCTATCCATTTGCCCCCTACCAGTTCACCCTGTTGCAAAAGATTTTCGAATCTATACGCAAGGTTGGTGCTACTGGGAGGCACCTCTCCAAAGGGGAGCGATCCTTGCTCGACGCATTCCAGTCTGCAGCGGTTCGCAATGCTGACAAGGGGATTGATACACTTATTCCTATCTTTGATTTCTATCCATCTATTGAGAGCTTTATTGATACCAGCGCCAAGCGCTCTATCGATGAGGCACCAACCAACCCATCACTCGAGCCCTATGATGTCAAACTGCTCAAAGCTCTGTTCTTGATTAGGTATATTCAGGACATCATAAAACCGAGTGTCGACAATCTCGCGACGCTGTGCGTTGACCAAATAGATGCAGACAAGCTGGCGCTTAAGCGTCAGATTCAGGAAAGTTTGAATAGACTGGAACAGCAGCGTCTTGTCAGTCGGAGTGGTGACTTGTGGTCGTTCCTGACGAATGAGGAACGCGATGTTGCTCGAGAGATCGGTCATGTTGAGGTGTCTGCATCCGAAAAATCACGTTTGCTCAGTGAGTGGATATTCGAGGACATCCTGAGTGGGCAGAATAAGATCCGCCATCGTGAAACTAAAGGCGATTACGAGATCAATCGGCTTCTTGATGCCGTTCCTTGGAAAAATGCTAGCCATGCTCTATCACTGGAAATCGTTACGCCGTTAGGGGATGAGTATGAGGCGCTGAAGGAGTCCAAGGCCATCTTGCGAAGCTCAGATCGCGCCCTGATTCGCATGTCGGAATGTAACCGACTGGATATCGAATTGACCCTCTATCTTCAGGTCGAGAAATACATCGATAGCCCCAAGGCCAGTTCAGGTCCCGCTTCACTCAAGCGCATCCTAGGTGACCGAAAGGATGAAAATCGTGAGCGGCGCACGCGCCTTTTGGAGCAGTTGAGCAATGCCATGGTTGCAGGTGATTGCTATGCGTTGGGACAGAAGTACGTGTCGAAGGCGGCATCTCCATCTGTGCAGGTAGATGACCTAGTGAACTATCTGATCTCCAACACGTATATTAAATTGTCATATCTGAAACATCGGCAACCTGACCCTATTGCTGAAATCAAGGCCATTCTCGCTGCGGATAGCATTGGACAGCAAGCTTTGGGATTGAGCGGCGAGGAGGGTAATCCACTAGCGCTAAATGAGATGCGCGAGTTTCTTCAGCTCAAGGCTAGCCAAAGCCGAGTGCTGCTTTCTGATGTTGTGGAACGGTTTGCGGGCGTCCCGTGGGGTTGGAAGCCAGAATGGGAAATCGTCCTGCTCATCGCGCGGTTGTACATGGCCGGGGAAATAAAGCTCATAGCAGACAACTCTGATCTTGATCCTAATAGTGCTATCGAGCTGCTGACAAAGTCTGTGAAGTTCAAGCAGGTTTCTATACTCAAACGAAAATCAGCCGATGCTGCCCAGCTTAAGCGCGCACGCGATCTGCACAAGGACTTGTTTTCTAAATTGGGTCGGGAGGACGAAGATGGTTTGGTAGCCGATTTCAGGGAAAACCTTGAAAAATGGCAAAGCGACTTGAAACAGTATGTCCACTTGGCATCGACCAAATATCACCCAGGGAAAGAGAGCATCGAGAAAATCCTGTCTCGTATTGCCAAGCAGTTGGCTATTCGTGATCCCTTTGAGTTTGTGGAAGTCATGCTTGAAAGTCGAGACGAATGGCGGGATGTGGCTGATGATGCGCATGATCTCATCAGTTTCTACGCCACCCAATTGACAACCTGGCGCAGGATGCTTGATGCCTTGCAGCGCTTCGAGCCTAATCGCCCTGCACTAAATAAAGAAACCGTGGCAGTAAATGCCTTTCGACAGCTTGAAGGCATCCGAGACAACCTGACGCCGTATTCTCAAATCAACCAGATTGAAGCGTTGATACAGTCGGTTGAAGCGGTAAACGTAAAACTGGTGGATTCCAAGCGTGAGCACGCCTTGCTGTTGCTGGAAAAGAAAATTACGGAAGTCAGCCAGGCGCTCGAACTTGCCCAAGCGCAGCCAGACTTGCGCAATCGTGCCTTGCATTCACTTCAGCAAATCAAGCTCGACATCGCTTCGCAATCCAGCATCCCGCAGATACATTATTTGCAGGAGCAATCAGGGAATGCACTCGATAGTGCGATGGATTTGATTGGGGAGGCTGCCGATCTGGCAATCAAGGCGAAGGTGATTGCCTCAAAAGATCCTAGTGACAACTCAGAAGCTGTGATTCAAGCAGTAACCGAACAGTCGAATCCAACTATTGCACCCAAGCCCTCCAAGGTCATCAAAGCCTCAGATCTTTCTGCAAAATCTTATCTGGAAACGGAAGCGGAAGTCGAAGAATATCTGGAGCTGCTTAAAGCAGAATTGTTGGCGACCATCAAGGCGGGGCAAAGAGCGCGTATCCAGTAGGGCATGGGCATATTCCCAGGAATTGCAATATAAAATCCCAAATGGACTATACTTGAATCCCAAATAGACGACAGTCATGCCATGCCAGAAATCGATGTTTCACCCTCGATTTACCCAAGATTCATTCAGCGCCAAGTTCTGGAGGCGCTGACTGATACGCCTGTCGTCCTCATCAGTGGTCCGCGACAGGCAGGAAAGACCACGTTGGTGCGGCAATTCGTGGGTGGCGAGCGGCGTTACCTTACGCTTGATGACGAGCTCACGCGTTTGGCGGCCAAAGCGGACCCCGTTGGATTCATACGCAGTCTTGATCAAGTGGTGATCGACGAAGTACAGCGCGCACCAGATCTGTTGCTGGCCATCAAAAAGGCCGTGGATGAAGACCGGCGCCCTGGTCGTTTCTTGCTCACAGGCTCGGCCAATCTCATGGCCTTGCCCAGCATTGCCGATTCACTTGCCGGGCGCATGGAAACCTTGGTGTTGCTGCCACTGGCGCAGTGCGAGATTACTCCCGATCCGGGGGCATCGCTGACCTGGTTGGACAGAATATTTGCTGATGACGTGTTGTCGGCCACGCAACCTGCTGTTGGAAACGCGCTGGTGGATAAGGTCACCCGGGGGGGGTATCCAGAATCGATAGCCCGTACCGACACCCGCCGCCGTAAGACTTGGGCAAAACAATACATCGATTCGCTCATACACCGGGACATCAAAGACATTGCCAGCATCGACAAGCTGGATCAACTTCCTCGTCTGTTGCGTGCTTTGGCGCAGACTGCCGGGCAATTATGCAATTACAGCCAGTTGGGTGGACAAGTCGGTATCGATCATAAGACTGCCAGCAAATACATCGCCATCTTTGAGCAGATGTACTTGATGCAGCGCGTGTCACCGTGGTCGGGTAATCGGCTCTCCCGCTTGGTGAAAACTCCCAAGTTGCAATTCGTCGATTCTGGTTTATTAAGCGTGCTGCTGGATTTCTCAGATCCATTACGACAACGCAACCTGTTCGGTCAGCTGCTCGAAAGCCATGTGTACGCTGAACTGCGCAAGCAGGCGACTTGGGCGGAAGGCGACTACAACCTTTTCTACTATCGCGATAAAGACCAATGCGAAGTCGATTTCGTTGTGGAGAATGGGGCGGGCAAACTGATCGGTATCGAAGTCAAAGCCGCCGCCAGCGTATCGATGAGTGATCTTGCTGGGTTGAAGCGCCTAGCCAGTGCCGCCCCTCAGCACTTCCATGCGGGCATCGTCCTTTACGACGGCACGGAAACTTTGCCATTGGGCAGAGTGAACGATAGCCCCTTGTGGGCGATGCCCATCGCCACCCTTTCCAGCAGTCGGAGTCAGTGAATCATATGAACAAAGCCAAACTCAAATCTTACGCCCCGCAGGCCCGCAAAGACTTTATCGCCGCCATCACCGCACGCGCCAATCAGCTGGGGCTTTCGGGAGAGGGGGGCAAGACCGTGATTGCGTCGGCAGAGCAGCGTGGTGATGTGCTAATCATTGCTGGGCAGGCGTGGCCGATCAAGGTAAGCAAACAGCGAGACAAGCTCATCAAGCGCGTCAACAAGGAAGGATTCACTCAGGTGATGGAAGCTGTCGCATATACCTGGTTCAACCGCTTTGCCGCGTTGCGCTATATGGAAATCCACGACTACCTGGATCACGGCCATCGTGTGCTCTCCAACCGTGCAGGCGGTATGCCGGAAGTGTTGAACCACGCCACTGAGCTTGAGCTGTCTGGATTGAATAAAGATAAGGCGATCGAACTCAAGCTAGCGGGTAACAAAGACGGCGAGCTCTACAAGATGTTGCTGGTCGCGCAGTGCAACGCGCTCTCCAGCGCCATGCCTTTCCTGTTCGAGCGCATCGACGACGAAACCGAATTGCTGCTGCCGGACAACCTGCTGCGCACCGATTCCATCATTGCCAAGCTAGTGGAAGCAATCCCCGAAGAAGACTGGCAAGAAGTCGAAATCATCGGCTGGCTCTACCAGTTCTACATCAGCGAGAAGAAGGACGAAGTCATCGGCAAGGTGGTCAAGAGCGAGGACATCCCCGCCGCCACCCAGCTCTTCACCCCCAACTGGATCGTGCAATACCTGGTGCAGAACAGTGTTGGTCGCCTGTGGCTGATGGCGAACCCTGCTTCAACGCTGGCAAGCCAATGGCCGTATTACATCACCCCCGCCGAGCAAACGCCCGAAGTGCAGTCTCAACTCGATGCCTTGATTCAAACTCGGATGAATGAAGACGGTGGCAGCCTCAATCCTGAAACCATCACGGTGCTCGACCCCGCTTGCGGATCCGGCCACATTCTGGTGGTAGCGTACGAAGTACTCAAAGCCATCTATTTGGAACGCGGCTACCAGCTTCGCACGATCCCGCGCCTGATTCTGGAAAAGAATCTATTCGGTCTCGACATTGACGACCGCGCCGCGCAACTGGCGGGTTTCGCCCTGTTGATGAAAGCCCGCGCCGATGACCGCCGCCTGTTCGACAATCCGCCCAAGCTCAATGTGCTGGCCTTGCAGGAGAGCAAGGGGCGGAACGTGGATGAAATTGTCCGCGTCTTGTTCCCCTCGCCCGCAGGCGGGAGAGGGGCTGGGGGTGAGGGGCTTGTCGAAGCACAATCCATCCGCTTGCTGATCGACACCTTTATCCATGCCAAAACCTTCGGTTCGCTGATCCAGATTCCACCGGAACTGAATGCGCAACTGGCGACGATGGCGGAGAGTTTGCAGCAGGCCATCCAGAATGGTGACCTTTACGCCAAGGCGGCAGCGCAGGATTTGTTGCCGCTGGTGGCACAGGCGCGTGTGCTGGGAATGCAGTTCGATGCGGTGGTGGCGAATCCGCCGTATATGGGTAGCAAGGGGATGAATGAGGTATTGAAGAAGTTTCTGAAAGAAAAATACTCTGATGCCAGTGGTGACCTTTTCGTCGCGTTCATTAAGGCAGCACACGCACTAAGCAGAGCTGAAGGAGCAATTTCTTTGGTGACGATGCACACTTGGATGTTCTTGTCTTCGTATGAGAAGTTTAGAAATTGGCTTCTCAGTGCATCTACAGTCAATTCAATGGTTCACCTTGGACCAGGTGGTTTTGATGGCTTGAGCAAATACATCGTTCAAACAACGATGTTTTCCTGCTTACGGTCATCTCAACCTGATCATGTTGGTTCATTTGTTCGATTAGTGGCAAAGGACACTGAAGAGGGGAAGAAGGAGGAATTTGCCAATCATCGCGAAAGTCTCACCTCACGAGTTGTCCAAAGTGATTTCAATTTTATACCGGGTAAGAACATTGCTTACTGGCTGACTTTTAGATCGCTGGAACTGTTTAAAGAAACAGAATCCGATCGGCTGGCAAAGACCGCTGATTTACGACAGGGACTACTTACCACCGACAACACTCGATTCCTGCGGTATTGGTACGAGTTGAGTTTCGATCGAATAGGGTTTGACTATAAAAGTCGCGCCGCCGCACAAAATTCGGATATGAAATGGTTTCCGATTAACAAAGGAGGAGAGGCCAGGAAATGGTACGGAAACTTGGAGTATGTGGTCAACTGGCGCAACGATGGCAAAGAGATGCATGACGTTGTGGTAGCCAAATATCCTTACTTAAACGGAAACTCAGGATTGGTTCTGAAAACTACGAATCCATACTTTGAAGCGGGCATCACTTGGACCGACATATCCAATGCTACTTTCGGCGCGAGGTACTTGCCACATGGATTTCTCTTTGAAAAAAGTGGTTCCTGTCTGTTTGCTGAAGATCTCAATTTGATCCTTGGGCTCCTATGTTCAAAAGTTGCCAATCACTTTTTTGGTGCAATAAATCCGTCATTGCATTTTCAAGTCGGAGACGTTGGAAATCTGCCGGTTCTCAAAAACCTATCATTGGCAGTTCCAGGTTCCGTTCGATCTATGGTCGATGAAGCGAAATCAATTGCGAAGCGTGACTGGGATTCCAACGAAACGTCTTGGGACTTTGCGAGTTCTGAGTTTCTTTCCAGTGAATTGGGATCAAATATCAATACTTCTTGGACGCTCGCAGAGCGCGTGGCATCGTCAGCAATAAGTCGTATGAGAGACATAGAGGTGGAAAACAACCGTATATTCATAAATGCCTACGGACTCCAAGAAGAAATCTCTCCCGAAGTCCCCGAAGACCAGATTACGCTCGCCCGCGCCGACCGAGAAAAAGACTGCCAGCGCCTGATCTCCTACGCCATCGGCTGCATGATGGGGCGCTATAGCCTGGACGAGCCCGGCCTGATTTACGCCCACACCGGTAACGCCGGGTTCGATGCCACCCGCTATCAGACATTTCCCGCCGACGCCGATGGCATCGTGCCGCTCACCGACGAGCTCTGGTTCGAGGACGATGCCGCCAACCGCATCCGCGAATTCCTGCTGTCCGTGTGGGGAGCCGAGACGCTGGAAGAAAACATGGCCTGGCTAGCGGAAAGCCTGGGCAAGAAGGGTAACGAAACCCCGGAAGAAACCATCCGTCGTTATCTCTCGGGCAGCTTCTTCAAAGACCACCTGCAAACCTACAAGAAGCGCCCGATCTACTGGCTGTTCAGCAGCGGTAAACAGGGGGCCTTCCAAGCACTGGTGTATCTGCATCGCTACCACGAAGGCTCGCTGGCCCGCATGCGCGCCGAGTACGTTGTCCCGCTCACCGGTAAGATGCAGTCACGCATAGAGATGTTAGAAAAGGACAAAGTCGCCGCCACATCCACCGCTGCTCGTAACAAAATCAACAAGGAAATCGAAACCCTGCGCAAAAAACACGTCGAGCTGCTGTCCTACGACGAAAAACTTCGCCACTATGCCGATATGCGCATCCAATTGGATTTGGATGATGGGGTGAAGGTGAACTATGGCAAGTTTGGGGATTTGCTAGCGGAAGTGAAGGCAGTGACGGGTGGGGCGGGCGATGATTGATACGCCTGCTGACGTAGCTGGTTGGGCTGACTGGATTGCAGGAAACAACCATATTGACGCGAAATTGCGTGATGAAAACAGGGCAAGCGAAAAAGACTACTTTTTGGCTGTTCATGCGGCAACTGAGGCTATGTTCAGAAGAATTTTATTTGTTGGGTTAAGACTAAACCGTGTGACTTTCCCAGATGCAAGCGATTGGCTGTTTCATAACGATGTGACACCGAACAAAACGAATTACCCCAAGTTGTTTGATAAGCTCTATTCACATAAACAGATTACATGGGCAGGAGTGATTTCAAGTGCTGATGGCTTGGAAACGCTCTGGGAGTTGTGGTTAGGTTTCTCAAAAACAGTCAGAAATCATCTTGCTCACGGTATTCGAAAATATGATTCGGAATGGATACGCTGCGGGATAGCGGTTGACCAAGAGTTGTTGATTAGGCTCAATGTCGCCTTATTACCTTTTGTTGGTGGAAGCGTAGCCGGTACTCTATCGAGTTTTAATCCCAGATTGCCAAAAGGCATTTCCGGAACTGACCTACCTGCAGTCACTGGCATCAAGAGTAGTAATCAACGCCCCAAGATTTCGCTGGTGGATGCGCAACAGAAGTTCTCAACTTTGCCGAAAAGGAAAATTGCTTCTGTGAAAAAGGACAAGCGGTGAGTAACCAACGAATTCTAGATTCCCTCTCATTACTTTATGCCAATCACTCCGTGGTGTTTTGGCATGATGCCGATGGAGAGTTTTCTGCTTCCGTCGATGAGCTGCCCTTGCCGGGTGTTCAACTGTTGCGCCTCGACGCACTTCCTGCTTTGCAGGTGAAGCTGTCTATCGAGCGGGCGCCCCTGCAGAAATGGCTCATCTATAGCAACCAGCCCGAGCCCGAGATGGTCAAGGACTGGCTGCTGGATATCCGCCTGCGCAGCAAGACTTTCAGCGCAGACTCGGCTTCTATCATGCTGGAAGATCTTGGATTGGCTTCGCAAATGCTGCGGACACATTTGAAACTACGTGCCAAGTTCTTGCGCGCCAAAGATCGAGTGGAAAAGCTCAAACGCTTAGTAACGGCAACAGATACAGAAGTTGACCTAGATCTCAAGATGCTGGCGGTACTGGCGCGGGCAGAGCAGGCTGATACGACGACAATAGTGTTGCGGTTGTTGGCCGCGTTGGTCGTCGATGGAGAGGCGGATCTGGATGCAGCCCCCAAGCCTTGGCAAGACATTCAGTCCAATGAACTGGAATCCTCTTTCTGGAGCGCGGTGGCGCGTGAGTTTGGCTATGTCGCAAATGATCCATCGCTACGCGATCTGCTTTTCCATCTGCTGGTCACGGATTTTGCTCGGGCATTGTCTGGACCAGTGCCTGGGCAACTGATTCACTTTGTGTTGCCAGACAAGGTGAGGGCGGGGAATGCTGCTGTATTGGTGGCACGTTGGCGCTCCGACATGTCGCTGTTTGGTAGCTATAACCAGCTGTCTCATGCCGTAGCGTCGGAACTCAACATCTCAGGGGTGGTGAGTACCATGCCCGGCGTTGAACTGTCGGATGTGATGACTTTTGCGCAGGTTGAGCAGCGCATCATCAGCTATATCAAGGATCGCATAATCGCCGCATCGGGCGCAGAATCGAGTGCGGTTCAGGCGTTGATTGCCCGCCGTCGGGATGGGCATTGGGCTAATCGATTGCTGGTGCAAGGTAGTGATATGTCCCGCGCTTTTGTTGCCTGCTACGATGCCCTTGAGGCCGCCCATGAGTTCTTTGAGTTGAAAGCGGCGCACGAAGTGGGGTTCAGTTTTGCCGATGCCGCTGAAGGCTTGGTAGCCTATCAATCTGAGCTATTCCGTTTCGATCAGCGTTATCGTCAGTTCAATTTGGCCGCTTCGTTTGTGGAGCCAATGGGCTGGTCGCTCTTGCAGGAATTGAGTGCTCGGATGGAGAGTGTGTATTCCGGTTGGTTCATTCCACAGTTGACTTCATCCTGGAGCAAGGTGATCGAGGGCGATTCAGGTTTGTTGACCACCTGGCAAGTCAGCGGTTGGGCAAATCAGCAAGACTTCTATGCACGGCAGGTTAAGCCGGTTCTGGACAGCGGTATCAAGCGGGTATTTGTTGTGATATCGGATGCATTTCGCTACGAGGCAGCAGAAGAGTTGGTGAGGATGGTAAATGGGCGCAATCGCTTCAAGGCTGCGCTCGCACCAATGCTTGGTGTTTTGCCTAGCTATACCGCTCTTGGCATGGCTTCTCTGCTTCCCCATGAAAAATTATCTTACAAGGTGAATAGTAATCTCGATCTGTGTGCAGATGGTGTGATGGTTTCCACTATGGATCAGCGCAATGCGCATCTTGAGCGATATGGTGGGGCGGCAATCAAGGCAGAAGATTTGCTTGCATTGGGCAAAGACAAAGGCCGTGAATTCGTTCGTGATAAGCAGGTGGTGTACATCTACCACGACCGAATCGACATGATCGGCGACAAACAAGCATCGGAGACCAAGACCTTTGAGGCTGTTAGTGATGCGCTGAATGAATTAAGCCAACTGGCAAACTTCATCATCAATAGCCTGAATGCTTCCATCGTGCTGATGACGGCAGATCATGGATTTATGTATCAGGAGTCAGCACTGGATGATGTCGATAAATCCGCACTTGAAGACAAACCTGCAGGCGTGTTGCGAGCCAAGAAACGTTTTGTTATCGGGCAGGACATCGGAAGCAATCCCAAAGCGTGGTGCGGCAACACGGCCACCACGGCAGGAACGGAGGTCGGTGAGGGCAGCATGGATTTTTGGTTGCCGAAAGGGGCTGCCAGATTCCATTTTGCAGGTGGGGCGAGGTTTGTCCATGGTAGTGCCATGCCGCAGGAGATTGTGATTCCTGTGATTACGCTGCGCGAGAGTGAGTCAGAGAAGACCAAAACCAGGATGGTCGAGTTTAGTCTGCTGGGGGCTTCAAATAAGGTCGTAACCAACAGACAACGCTTCGAATTCATCCAGACTGATGTGGTTTCTGAAAAGATCCTGCCACGTACGGTTTTGATCTCAATCCGTGATGGTGAGATTTTGATTAGCGACGAGCAATCGTTGACCTTCGATAGTGCTTCTGAATTGATGGAGCAACGCAAACGGGCGGTGATGTTGACGGTGCGGTCAGGGGGCTATGATCGTAACAAGGATTACTATTTGATTGCACGCGATGCGCAGACTAAGGTTGAAGTGTTGCGCCATCCTTTGCGTATTGATTTGGCGTTTGCCAATGACTTTTAAGGTGGAATGATGACCGAAATGAATCAGGACAAATCCCTTGATGGGCTGTTGAACGAGTTTCTGCCTGGAAAAGTAGTGCGCAAGGATCTGACCAAGCTTATCAAGGAGGGGGCCAACGTTCCTGTCTATGTGCTGGAGTATTTGCTTGGGATGTATTGTGCGTCGGATGACGCAGCTACTATCGAAGCCGGTCTCACAAATGTAAAGCGCGTTCTGTCGGAAAATTATGTGCGGCCGGACGAAGCCGAGAAGGTTAAGTCAAAGATTCGAGAGAGTGGCAGCTACAAGGTCATTGATAAAGTCACAGTCAAGTTGAATGAGAAGCGAGACACTTACGAAGCGCTGCTCTCTAACTTGGCAATCAAGGATGCCGAGATTCCAGATTCGTATGTTAGAAACTTCGAGAAGCTACTGGTCGGTGGCATCTGGTGCATCATCACTTTGCAGTACCGATATGAGGAGAACCAGAAAGGGTCCCCCTTCTCTGTCTCTGAACTAAAGCCAATCCAGATGCCGAACATGGACATGGATGACCTGTTTACTGCGCGCCGAGGGTTTACGGAAGAACAGTGGGTCGATGGGTTGATACGTTCCACAGGAATGGAACCGTCGTGTTTCGATACGCGAGTGAAATGGCATCTGCTGGCCCGGATGATTCCTTTGGTCGAGAACAACTACAACTTGTGCGAGTTAGGTCCCCGCGGAACCGGTAAGAGTCACATTTACAAGGAAATCAGTCCAAATAGCATTCTGGTCTCGGGAGGGCAAACGACCGTTGCAAACTTGTTCTACAACATGGGGGCTCGCAAGGTTGGACTGGTCGGACTTTGGGATGTCGTCGCATTCGATGAAGTGGCTGGAATCAACTTCAAAGACCATGATGGTGTTCAGATCATGAAGGATTATATGGCTAGCGGTTCATTCTCGCGTGGACGGGAGTCAATCAATGCCAGTGCCTCTATGGTGTTCGTCGGCAACATCAATCAGTCTGTTGAGCAACTGGTGAAGACCAGCCATCTTCTTGCACCATTTCCTGATGCGATGATCGACTCGGCATTCTTTGATCGTTTCCACGCCTATGTGCCAGGTTGGGAAATCCCAAAGATGCGTCCGGAGTTTTTTACAAACCAGTACGGAATGATTGTGGATTATTTGGCGGAGTGGCTGCGTGAAATGCGTAAGCGCAGCTTTGCCGACGCAATCGACAAATGGTTCAAACTGGGCAATAACCTGAATCAACGAGACACAATCGCGGTGCGCCGCACCGTATCGGGTTTGCTTAAGCTGACCTGTCCGCATGGGGAGTATGACAAGGAGAGTGTTCGCCGTGCATTGGAATACGCGCTCGAAACGCGTCGTCGCGTAAAAGAACAGCTCAAGAAGATTGGGGGCATGGAGTTTTACGATGTGCACTTCAGCTACATTGACCTAGAGGACGGACAGGAGCGATTCATCTCTGTGCCTGAACAAGGGGGCGGTTCTCTCATCCCTGATGGGCATTCCAATCCAGGGACATTACATACAATCAGTATCGGTGAAAACGGGATGCCGGGCGTGTACCGACTGGAGATTCAATCAATCGCTGGTAATGGTAAGGTGTCCGTGACAGGTAACAGTTTTAAAGAACATTCAAAAGTTGCTTTTGATTATTTCAAGGCCAATGCTTCCAGAGTTAGCGGAGCAATAAAGCCGGGGGAGCACGATTACCACTTGCACTTGGTTGAGCTGCAGAACTCTGGAACCCCAGATACATTAACCTTGGCCAGTCTTATCGCCCTGTGTTCAGCAACTTTATGTAAGCCATTGCAATCGCAAATGGTCGTGATGGGTGATATGACCCTTGGAGGTACTATCACTCAAGCTAGAAATCTTGCTGAAAGTCTGCAAGTGGCCTTCGATGCGGGGGCGAAACGAATACTACTTCCTATGTCGAGCGTGACCGATATTCCGACTGTACCGGGAGAACTGTTCGCAAAGTTCCAGACGAGTTTTTATTCTGATCCAGTTGATGCCGTGTTCAAGGCATTGGGTGTTGAGTAATACAGAAATCTGAGCTGTGGTGATTTTTGTAGTAGTGACAAACGCATCAATCAAGTTCGATATTGCTTAAAACTTAAGCAAGAAACTGGTGACGGTTTTTATGGCCTTGCCACGGAATTGTGATGGACCTGACATGGCAACCCCATGCCTGGGAGAATGTGATCGTATGAATAAGAATTCTCCTCCGTTATATTCGCCAACATGACAAGATTCCTACAGGGGGATTGAGCATCTTTGTCGAATTCGACAAAGTGCTGGCCGGAGGAGTGCAGGGTTTGTCGAATTCGACAAAGATAGGGCAAAGAAAACTGTTAAGGCGTCCTATTGGGGATGGCAGTAGGTGATGATCAAGACGATTTTTCCTTCTGCATCGCTCGCAATTCGCGGAAGGAATATAGATTCATCGCTGACTTGGTTTCAGCCATTATTTGTTCAAAGCTTCTACCTGACATTAATGCTCGATCAAGCAGATTTTCCCATTGTTTCAATTGGTCTTTGGACGCTGTCGGCGGCTCAAGTGTGACCAGCTCGTCATAGTGGCTTTCGTCCCCGGTAAGATCATCCGATTCTTCATCCAGCGGCTCATGGGGGAGGTTGTATTGGATCTCAAAGTCGACTGTCTTCTTAATCAATTCAGCATCGACTTCTTCAGGCTCAAGCCAACTTGACCACTTTTCTTTGTTAAGCGGAACAATCGACTGCATCTGCGTGCCAATGCCAAGAGAGTCTGCCGTGATTTTGACGGGGGGAGTATCAGTGGCGGGGTAGTACAACAGTAGATAGGTGTGATGACGCGCATTCGTAGTCAGCCTCAGTACAGCATCACTGTCATTCGCAGGCCAGATACCCATTACGAATAATTCCTGCGGCGCAGTTTCTCCTTCGGTCAAAGTCGATATCACGAAGGGAACATCTTCCAGGCGTTGGATGCACCATCGATGGATTTTTCCTGAATCCAACTGGCCTTCTTTCACTCCAAGTATTTTCAGTAGATCAATTTTCTTTGAATTCGCGATAGCCGAATCAACACCTTTGAGCCAACCGTATAGGTTCTGCCGTTTCAGGCCGAGCGACAGGGCCGCTTTGTTCTTGCTGATTCCATTCAAACGCAATAAGGCTTCGACAAGTTTTCGTTTTGTATCTTCAGAAAGGGGCATGGTTTAGTCCGAATCAAAATAAGTGTTGACATGCATGTATGGTATGTAGTGTAATCTTTCTAACGATGGTATGTTAAGAAATGTTGTATCAAACGCTCCGTTACTACTCTCTGGGGTAACGGGTTCACAAACACTAACCAGAATGGAAAGGAGTGCGGCCATGACAACAATACGAATTAGCAGCAACTACCCGAGTCTGGTTAGTCGTATCAGCGCAATAAAGATCTGCTGATCTGATATTGCCCCCCTCGGGGCAATCAGCAAAAACCACACGCAGGATGCAAGACAGGGCAAAAACCCTGGTGGGGGGACGTGCGCGCTCGTTTCGCCCTCCATGAATACGAAAAGGAGATTGTTATGAACGAAGAAGAGGGGGGCTACAGCACCAGCTACCGAGGCAGTGTTCTTGTGCCCAACATTGTTCGCCAAGATCAGGAGGTCCGCTTCAGGGCTGCGCTCAAGACATCGACACTCCCCCATTCATTATCGGAGGCGGATTTCGAGCGCGACGATGATCTGTTCGAGCCAATCCCGTTGGCATTGGCCGAGCGACTCTCCGCCAAGGAAAGCCTTTTTGGCAAAGAGACCTTCTACCAGTCGGATGCTGAGATGTTGTTCAAGCAGCTCATCGAAAAAATCGACGGTGGCGATGAATCGGTCAAGGCGGCGCTACTGAACCGGTACCAGGTATCGAGTTACGTCGCTGCAGCAGGCCAGCTTGCAGATGAATTGCGGCTGCAGGATGGGGCGCTGGCAAAGGCTTTATTGGCGCCTATTCGCGCTCGGGAAGAAGCGGAAGAGATGCGCCAAACAGGGCGGGCCTTACAGATTTTCGACTTCGCAAAGCTGTCCAGCGATGAAGACAGTGCGCGCGCGAAAAGTGCAGCTCGGGACGTGCGAGACCAAGTGCTAAACGGTCGTAAGAACGCGATGCGCTACGAGGGGTTGCGACTGCTACCCAGCTTTGCC
>Ga0210050_1001219_pt1 | contig 28838 bp, 31 predicted proteins | sample CryGey132114_all_FD_185463 | JGI IMG/M metagenome (GOLD analysis project Ga0210050, IMG submission 185463) | Groundwater microbial communities from aquifer - Crystal Geyser CG22_combo_CG10-13_8/21/14_all (SPAdes) (version 2) | ecosystem: Environmental > Aquatic > Deep subsurface > Groundwater ... | reverse complement strand
GGAAAACGTTATGGTCCTTATGAATATAAAAGTTTTAGGGATAAAAACGGGGTTCATAGCGTAAGATTTAAAGAGAAGAAGCTTAATTTATTTTCTGAAGAAAAAGAAAAAAGAATTTTTCAGATTGCGGGGTTGTTATTTTTAATTTTAGCTATTGTTATATCGTTAACTGGAACTGTCTTTTTCCTGACAAAAACAGGACAATTCGGACATTTGTCAGGTTATGTTGATTATGGTCATGTAAACTTATCTATTACAGAAACAACAACAGTCAATATTACTGCATATGCTATAAATTTTGGTTCAGGTTATGTTCATGGAAATGCAACTATGGCTACATTAATCAGTGATGGTTATGCTGCAAATTGGTCGGGAGTTGGAACTTCAACAACATTAGAATTAAGAAATGATGGTAATGTCAATATTACAGTTAGTTTCACTGCAACTAAGAATGCTACAAACTTTACAGGAGGAACTAATCCTGGTTATTACTTCAATACATCTAATAAAGATGCATCAGCATGCAATACAGGTTTAGCTTCTGTATTTCAAGATGTAAATTCATCTGCCCAGCAAGCAACTATTTGCACTAATTTGGGAACTGATGATGCTATTGATGAATTGTATATGTACGTTAAATTAGATATTCCGTCTGATGCGACAGGAACTAAGGCTGATAGCTGGACTTTTACTTCGGCTAAATGTTCGGGTTGTTAATCCTAAATAAAAAGTTTTTTAAAAACAAATAAGTTTATATTATGATGAAAATTGTTTTCAATTTTCAGCACTACAAAAAATAAATTTTTTGATGTAAAATGAGGTATGCTAATTTAATTGTTTTATTTATCTTTATAACTATAACAGTAATTTTAATGCAAAACGCTGAAGCTGTTGGTATTTCCGGCAGAAGCATGGGATATACAATCGATTTTGTTCCTGAACAGATTATAGAAGAAAAATATATTATCATTACAAATTCCGGATTTGTTATGGATTACGACATAAATTTAGAGGGGGATTTAGCAAAGTATGCTACATTAAGCGATACAGAATTTTTACAGGTGTATTCAGCAGAAAATAAGGAGTTTAGTGTAACATTAAAATTGCCCAAGACATTAGAAGCTGGTTTGCACAGTTTGTCCACGTGTGTTTCTGAAAGACAGACAAGAGGAGATGGGAATATTGGTGTAAAGACAACTTCCTGCGCCTGGATAAATGTCAGAGTTTTGTATGACAAACCTTACTTAGAGTTCAAATTTTATGCAAATGGTGCTGAAAAAGGCAAGGAAGCAAAAATGAATTTTGAAATTCAGAGCTGGAGCAAACAGGATATGAAAAATGTCCTTGGAAATGTTGAAATTTACAATGGTCTGCAAAATATTAAGACATTAAAAACAGATATTATTGAATTAAAATCAAATGAAAAAAGAATATTGGATGTTTATTTAGACACAAATGATATGGATTATGGGAAATATATCGCCAAGGCAAGAGTTTCTTATGCTAACGAGATTACTCCGGAACAATCAGCCGAGTTTTATATTGGGGAATTATTTTTGAATATAACAAATCATACAAGGGAGATTTTTATAAAAAAAATAAATAAATTTGATGTTGATGTTTCAAGTATATGGAATGGTCAGATTAAGGATGTTTACGCTGAATTAAGTTTTAATGGGGAGAAATTTAAAAGTTCCTCTGTTGACATAAACCCGAGAGATTCCAAGACAATCACAATTTTTGTTGATGGAAAAAATTTAGAATCTGGGAGATATGATGCAGAAGTTAAAGTTTATTATGAGGGCAAGGAGACAAAAAAAGAATTTATTCTGAATGTAAAAGCTGGAGATGAAAAAGGTTTTGCGATAAACACTACTGTAATCTTGATAGGAGCAAGTGTTATCTTGGTATTAGCTCTTGTTATTGTAATCATAGTTTTGCTATTGAAATTGAGAAAAAAAGAGAAACGTAAAAAATGAGGTTAAAGAGAGTAATAATACTTTTAACAGCAATATTTGTTTTAAGCTGTATAGTAACAGCATTAATTTTTTTCAGTTTAACCATATTGGAAATGAAAATTACAGATATGGTTTTAAGAGTTGAAAAAGAAAACGTCCTTGGTTTCTCGGCAGACAATCAGACCTTAGATTTCGGAACTTTATCCTTGAATTATCCGGGAGAGGTTAGCAGATATATTATATTGAAGAACGATTATAAATTTCCGATAGAAGTTAAGGTTTATATTTTAGGCAATATCAAAAAATATATTGAAGTGATTAATTCAAATCTCATACTAAAAGAAAAAGAGATGAATCATATTGAGTTTAAGGCAAGAAATCCTGACAAAATGCCGTGGATAGGAAAGGAATACAAGGGAAAAGCTATTTTCATATTTGAGAGGTCACGATGAGAATCTACAAAATATTAATAATAGTTTTTGCTATTTTTACTATTACAACATCAATTTTCTTTAACGTTTATGTTAATTACAAGCTTCCTTTATTAAGAGATATTGCGAAACCAGTTGGTTTAATCACAGAGGGAAATATCAGCATATGCATAGATGTCGGTCCACCTCCTGTTTTGGATAATATTGATGATTTGTATGCTTATGAAAATACTCCTTTTAACTATGGTTTAATTGCAACAGATACTGAAACTTTTTATTATCATGACAACGCAACTTTTTTTGATGTGAATACAACAACAGGGCATATTAATTTCACGGCTGACTCCGGGGATGTTGGAAGTTATGGAGTAAGATTCTGGGCGAGCCATGATTTATGTGATGATTATTATGATGAGGATATAATAACATTCACTGTTATAGCAGCGGCAGCTGAAGAAGAAGCTACTGAGATTTCCTCAGCTGAATATGGAGCTATAATTTTGGGAGAGTTGGAAGAAACAATTTCTCTCGGAAGTAGTTTAAAATTCGATTTGAATGGAAAAACTTATTTTTTAAAAGTTAAGCAAATTTATTATAACAATAAAAAGGTTGAATTTGAATTTGTTTCAGAAGAAAATGTATTTTCAATGAAAGAAAGAAGTGAAATAAAAATGGATATTGAAAAGGATGATAAGATTGATTTGTCACTAAATCTTGTTGAGATAGAATCTCCTAATAGTGTTAGAGTAAAATTGAAATTGTATATTGATTATGGATGCAAGGAAAAATGGAAATGTGATGACTGGAGTGAATGCACTTCGATTGAAAAAGCTGAAAATTTAAAAGATATTTTTATTTCGCAATGTGAAAAAAACAATATTGCTAAAGAAGATTGTGGATTTAAATTCAGATTTTGTAACGATGAAAATAAATGCGGTTCCAAAAAAGAAAAACCAGTTGAAAGTGGGGTTTGCTCGGTATATAAAAAGGAAATAAAAGAGGAGAAACCAGAATATAAAGTAGATACTAATTTAAATATGAACTATAAACTTTACATCTTTACAGTAATTGGATTGTTACTTATTATAACAGCTTTAATAATAATTTTAAAACTCAAAAATAAAAAATTGATTTTTACAAACAAACTTCTCAGAGAATTTAAAAAAGAGATTAGAAAGAAAAATCTGCATAGAGCAGAGACTATATACAGAAGATTGCTTCTTGACTTGAATAATTACGAAGGAAACAGAAAAAAGAAAATTGAAAAAAAGATTTTCTCTTTGAAAGCAAAACTTCTTAATTTGAAGAACAGAATAACAAAAAGAAGGATGTAAAAATTTTTAAACAGATTTAACAATATAATAAGATGGACAAACAGAATTACGAAGAAGAGGTCCTTAAATTTTGGGGAAAAAACAAGATTTATGAAAAAGTTAGAGAGAAAAATAAAGGAAAGAAAAGATTCTATTTTCTACAGGGGCCACCATATTCCAACGGAAAAATTCATATAGGAACTGCATGGAACAACTGCCTGAAAGACATGATAATAAGGTTTTTCAGAATGAATGGCTATGATGTCTGGGACAGGGGTGGTTATGATACTCATGGATTGCCAACTGAAAATAAAGTCCAGAAAAATTTAAATTTAAAATACAAGGAGGATATTGAAAAATTTGGTGTTGAAAAATTTATCAAAGAATGCAGAAAGTTTAGTGAAGATAATGCAAAGATTATGTCTGAAGATTTAAAAAAACTTGGAGTATGGATGGATTTCGAGAATGCATATATGACTTTAAGCAATGATTATATTGAGGGGGAATGGTTTTTCATAAAAAAAGCATGGGAGCAGAAAAGAATTTACAGAGACAAGAAAATTATTCACTGGTGTGCGAATTGTGAAACTGGTCTGGCAAAACATGAATTGGAGTATAAAAATGTAAAAGATGATTCTATATTCTTAAGATTCAAGGTTAAAACAAACACTGAAAAAAAGAAAAATGAATATCTTATAGTATGGACGACAACTCCCTGGACAATTCCTTTCAACCTTGCTGTAATGGTAAATCCTGACTTGGATTATGTAAAAATAGAAACCGATGACGGAATTTATATAACAGCAAAAAATCTGGCAAATATTTTAATGACATCTGTTTTTGAAAAAAAATTCAAGATTATCGGAGAATTCAAAGGAAAAAAACTACTTGGTTTGGAATATGAACATCCTTTTCATGATGAACTAAAAAATATTTATAATGAGTTAAAAAAGAAGCATAAAAATATTCATACTGTTGTTTTGTCAAAACAGTATGTTGATACAACTGCTGGTTCCGGACTTGTTCATTGTGCACCTGGCTGCGGTCCTGAAGATAAAGAAGTTGGTGATGAGTATAAACTTCCTGCTTTTAACAGAATTAACGAAAAAGGAATGTTTGAGTATATGAATTCATTTAATGGAATGACTGCAAAAAGAGATGATAATAAATTTATCGAGTTGCTTGACAAAAAAGGAAGTTTGATGAAGAAGGTTGAAATTGAGCATGAATATCCTCACTGCTGGAGATGTCATAAACCAGTTGTGTTCAGAGCAAGCGAGCAGTGGTTCTTAAAAATTAAAGATTTAATTCCAAAACTTGTAAAAGAAAATGAAAAAGTTTTGTGGCAACCAAAATTCGGCAAGACAAATTATGATTTATGGATGGAAAATTTGAAAGACAACAGCATTGTAAGGCAAAGATATTGGGGATGTCCGTTCCCGTTATGGAAATGTGACAAATGCAATAGTATAGAAATTATCGGCTCTATTGAAGAATTAAAGCAAAAAGTAAAAAAGATTCCTGCTGACTTGCACAAGCCTTTCATTGATGAAGTAAAATGGAAATGCAAATGTGGGGGAGATATGGTGAGAGATTCGGATATTTTGGATGTCTGGATTGATTCCGGAACAGCTGGATGGAATTGTTTGTATTATCCTTCGAAAAATACATATTTCAAATTATTCCCTGCTGATTTTATACTTGAAGCTACTGAACAAGTAAGATTATGGTTTTCAATGCTGAATATATGCTCTATGATTGCCCTGAACAAAACAAGTTACAAGGCAGTTTATATGCACGGCATGGTTCTGGATTTTCAAGGCACAAAGATGTCAAAATCTATGGGAAACATAATTTCCCCTGATGAGGTTGTAAAGAAAGCTGGTGTGGATTGCTTTAGATATTATATGTTTGGAAATACAGCAGGAGAAAATTTCAATTTTAACTGGGAAGAATTGAAAGTCAAACAGAGAAATCTTATAATTTTGGAGAATATTTTTAATTATCTGAAAGATATGGCTTCAACTTACAACTTGAAATTCAAAAATTTCAAGAATAAATTGGGAGACGAAGAAAAATATATGATAAGCAGATTAAATTCAACTATTGACAAGGTTACAAAGTTGTTTTTGGAATATCGTTTGGATGAAACTGTTGCCGAGATTGATAATTTATTTCTAGAGCTGTCAAGAACTTATATCCAGATGGTAAGGGAAAAGATTTCAGATGGCGATGAAGAAGACAAACAAATTGTTTTTGACACGATTTATCATGTTTTAAAAAATGTTTTGATTATGTTTTCAACAACAGCTCCATTTATAACAGAAGATTTATGGCAGGAGTTCAGGGAAAAGTTCAAGGAGAAGATTTTGTCAGTTCATCTGAATGACTGGCCAAAAGCAGACAAAAAATTGATTGATGAAAAACTTGAAAAGCAGTTCTCGGTTGTAAAGGAAGTTATTGAAGCCGGGCTTGCTGAAAGAGACAAAGTCAAGATAAACACAAGACAGCCTTTGTCCTTGTTAATCTACAAAACAACAAACAAGGAAAATAAAGAGGCAGTTAAAAATTTATCTGAAATAATAAAAAGACAGGTTAATGTAAAAAACATCAAGCCAGAATTGATAAAAAAAGAATCAGAAACAGAGACAACACATTCTGTTGCTTTGGATGTCAAGCTTACACCTGATTTGGAAGCAGAAGGTTATTCGAGGGAGATAGCGAGAAGAGTTCAGGCATTGAGAAAAAAAGCCGGGCTTGTAAAAACAAATACAATAAGATGTTATATTTCTTCAGAAAGAAGAATTTCTGTTTTGTTGCATAAATACAACCAGATTGACTGGTTAAAAGACAGAATAAATGCAAACGAAATTGTATTTGACAAGTTTTCAGCCAAGTTTAACGACAAAGCCAAGGTCAAGGATTTCGAAGTTGAGTTTGGATTTGAGTTGGAATAAAAAAGTTTCTTATTTACTAATTATTCCACAGAGAGCTAAAATCAAAACAATTAAAAGGCATATAATAGTCAAAATAGTCTTATTTTTCATTTTAAATTAAATTTTTTGTATTATTTAAATTTATTTATTCAAAGTTGGAAATTTATATCTTTCTCAAATCAAATCGCATAAGTGCTTTATACTCTTTTGTATCTAAAGGAAAATCTGTTTTTTTATTTAAAATTATTTCTTTTTTAAATTCAATACCCCAAGGCCTGATAAATCTTTTATAAACTATAATTGCACTTATCATTGAAGCATATAGATTATCATCAACTAAAGAATTATTTTTCCTTGATTCAAAAGTATCAACAACCTCCCTAGTTTTTTTATCAGTTACAATCGTTATCTGATGTTGACCCAATACTGAATTTTCAATATCTAACTCATCTATGTCTGAATAAGAACAATTTACTACTAGAACTATCGGATCTTTTATTTTATCCTTTAGGAATTTTATTTGTTTGTCCAGCTTATCTAAAAATTTGTTCTTTGATCTATTCTCTAAAGTAATAACCTTATTGTATCCTAATTTTTTAGTTATCCATGGAGTAAAAATTTCAAAATAAATATCCCTTCTAGTGACTTTTATTTTAGCATCTAAATCCTTAAATTTATTTTTAGCATAATAAATTTTCGGCTCTAAAACTAAAGGGTATCTTTTTGAGAAATAGGCATTAAATTCTATTTCCGAAATAGTAGCCCAAAATTGATCTGGATTTTTTAGATGTGATAACAGCTTACCAAATCCACTGAATCCTTTTAATCTTGAAAAACATCTGTTTAAATATTCTAAAAGAGCAGTTCCCCCATAATAATGTTCAATATAATGACAAGCCCACCAAGTTTTGGTTCAATCGGAATCTTTTTTGTTTATTATGTCTATGGCTTCATTAAAATATTTTGGTTTTCTTTGAGTATATCTTTTATAAATATTCTTTACAGAATGTCTTTTCTTTGAAAAAACTATATTTCTAACCCACTCCCCAATTATCTTCCATTCTGGAAACTCTTTAAATAATTTGTCAATTTTTTTCATTAGAATTATATATTATTTAATTCTTAAATAGATTTGTATTCTAAAAAACAATTTTTCAACTTCACTTATATTCATCCAACCAAGGACATTCATTAAAAGGATCACAAGGATAATGTTTATTTTTATAAACTTTAGAAGTGTCTAAAACATAACTTTGTCCATTTATGGTTGTATCATATACAGGCATTTGGTCAAGTTTTAATTCTAATCTGGATTCTTCCTGAATATTTTTTTCTGGTTTATATAAAATATATTGAGAACCTAATACTGAAATTTATAATACAAAATAAAAGAAAAAATTTATTTAACTTTCGACTTCTACACATACATTGTTTATACATTTGTTCTTATTTACACATGCACCTTCTTCGCAAGCGCAATCCTCTGGTTTGTATGCCGCATTTTCACTGAACATCATAGTGCAAGCTTCCGGCTTTTTGTAGTTGCTTTCAAATTTTTTGTTTATACAACTTAGAGGATGACATTCACTTGGTAAAGGAATGCAATCTGCATCTGCTTCACATTTCTGCTCTTCAGGAATTTCTGTAAATGTTCTTCCCGAAGGTGTTGCACATTGTTGTGGATAGCTTTCCATTATCGGATAACCTGCATCCTTACATGTCTCAAAGTTCGTTACTTGGTATCTTTGTTCTCCTTTCTCCCATTCTTTTACACATTCCTGTTCTGTTGCATTCCAAGAATAACCAGCAGGTGTCAAACAACCGTGTTCATCTCTTTGTCCGCCTATAAGACCACCGCATGGCTTTGTAGGCATAGGATCTTTCGGATTTCCGTGTTTTACCCATTGTCTATTGTCGCAAATCCAATCATCTTCATTGCTGAATAATCTTATTGCTAAAATTATTACAAGAACCACTACAATAAGAACAATTGTTATGATTACTCCTTTTTTCATAAAGAATAAAGAAAAGAAAAGTTTAAAAAATTAACTAAAAGTTATCTCCTTTTCTTCTTGACTGGTTTAGCGACTGGTCTTGGAATCTGTCTCATCATAGGCTTGTTTACTAGCGGATGTTTCTTTGTCAAAATTTGTATCAAATGCCCTATGAATGCCAAAACTATTGCTCCAAGAATTATCCACCAATTACGGAACCACAAACCAAATACCAGCAATATAAAAGCTATCAAATGCAAAATTGCGTTAGCTGGATTGCAATGCCAATCGCAAAGTTTTCCACAAAACATTTTCACCTCCTTTCCTTTTAGTTGGAAAAATTACGAATTTTAACTATAAAAAGCTAACTATGGGTAAGATTTAAAACTTTTAGAAAACCTGTATTTATATGTCCCATGAAAAAATTGAGATAAAACAATCGTATAAAGAAAGAATTAATGATTTATTGAAAGATGAATCTGAGATTTATTTTGATTATTGTTTCAGGCCTTTGAAGACTTTTATCAGGGTTAATACATTAAAAATTTCTGTTGAAGAATTAAAAAAAATATTAAGAGAAAAGAATTGGAAATTTGAACAGCCTTTGAAAAGTTTTCTGGAGGCAATAAAAATTGAGAGCAGACTTTCTCCGGGAGAATTGGGAAACTGCAAAGAGCATCAATTGGGATATTATTATGTCCAGGAACTGAGTTCGATGCTACCACCACTTTTATTAAATCCAAAAGAAGATGAAATAATTTTTGACTGTTGTGCTGCTCCAGGTTCAAAGACAACCGAAGTGTCAGCTTTGATGAAAAATAAAGGTTTGATTGTTGCAAATGATATAAAAATAGACAGGATTAAGGCGTTAACAACCAACTTGCAGAGATGTGGTTGCATGAATATTATTGTTACAAAAGCAAATGCCTCAGGTTTAGCGTTCAGATTAAAAGAAAGAAACTTTTATTTTGATAAGATCTTATTGGATGCTCCATGTTCCGGAGAAGGAACAATAAGAAAGGATTTGAAAACATTAAAAATATGGAATGAAAATATGATAAAAAAATTAAGCGGTAATCAGAAAGATTTGATTAAGAATTGTTTTGCAGTTTTAAAGAAAAACGGAGTTATGGTTTACAGTACTTGCACTTTAGCTCCCGAGGAGAATGAAGAGGTTATTGATTTTCTTATTAAAAATTATCCAACCGAAGTTAAAATTGAAGATGTTAAATTGGAAATTAAGACTAGGAAAGGTGTTACAGAATGGAGAAATAAAAAATATGATGAGCAAGTTAAAAATTGTTTGCGAATATATCCGCAGGACAATGACTGTGAAGGATTTTTTATTGCTAAGATAAGGAGAATATAATGGAACAAAATAAAATTTCTCCGTTAAACAGAAATAATGAAGAGCTAATCCTTGATTTATGTGAAAATAAATACGGATTTAAACCAAAACTGCAGTTCTTCAAGAAAGGCGAGAAGAAAATATGGGCTTTTAAAGGAAAAATTTCCAAGGATTTTTTTATTGACATAAATAAATGCACAAAAATTGAGATAATAGGTTTTTATTTTGGATTTATCGATGAAAATGATTTAAGGTTAAGTAATGACGCATGCCAGTTGTTCAGGAAAGAGATAAAAAAGAATATTTTTGAATTAAATGATAAGCAAGCCGAGGAATGGTTAAAAGGAAATGATTTGATTTTAGAGGAAAAACCAGATTTGAAAGAAGGTTATATTATTCTGAAGAATAAAGACGAGTTAATAGGCTGTGGGAAATTAACCGGCAGCAGAATTTGGAATTATGTCAATAAGGAAAGAAGAGTAAGATAAATTGTAACTACTAATTAGTCATTACATTTGAAAAGATTTATAAAGTAAGAATTCTTTAAAGATATTGGTTAAAATGTTTTTTGAATCGGAATTAGAATCTAACTTAGAAGAAAAAACGAAAGATGATTATTTTAAACTAGTCGAAACTTTCATAGAAAGACATGACCGAGAAAGATATTCTTTAAGATTTAACTATAACATAACTAAACAAACAATAAAAGTATTGGGGGAAGTGGAAAGAAGATTAAAAGATAAGTATGGTGAAAAGATTGTTGGAATATCAGTTTATGGAAGTCGGGCCAGGGGTTATGCATTTTCTGTTGAAGATGATTTTGATATGATTTTGATTCATGATGGATTAAAAACTGATGAGAGGGTCAGAATTATTGGGGAATTGAGAGACATTGTAAGGAAGTTGGAAGGGTTTCCATGTAAAGTTGGAACTGATCATTTTGATATAAGCTCTATTGAAAAAACTCCTTCCCAAAGAGAAAAAAATGGGAGAAGTTTAGATCATATGGCTGATGAAGATGTTTATTATTTATTTTATGGATGTCCAATAGCTGGGACAAAAAGAATAATTGAAAGCAGAGCCAAATATTTAAAAAAAGCTATTTTAGCCGAAGAAGAAAGAAAATATTGGGAGAGAATAGTTGATAAATTGCATGAGAGATTGGATCTCCCTCTAAAATCTGCTGTTAGATTGTTAAGAAAAGTTGTAAGTAAAGAACAACTATCTTTAACGAGATATTTTATAACAGATGAAGAAGATGTTTCATGTTATTATGAATTTCCTTTTGAGATGAAAGATGTAGTAGATATGGCTATAAACAGAATGAATAAAGGTATTCAAAAAAAATCCGAATTTGTTGGATTTAATAAAGATCCAGCAGAAGAATTGAAAAGGATAGAAGATTGGATTTCGCGACATAGTACTTAAGTAAACTTTATATAATAATTATTGTTCTTTTGTGTATGGATAAGGAAGAAATCAAAAAATGGGAAGAAGCTGGTAAATACGGCTATAAAATTATGCAGTTTGCCAGAAAAACAGCAAAAAAAGATTTGCTGTTGGTTGAACTTGCGGAGAAAGTTGAAAAAGAGATAGAAAAATTAAAAGTAAAGTCAGCTTTTCCGATAAATTTAAGCATAAATGAAATAGCTGCCCATTGCTCACCGCAGATTGGAGATGAGGAAATCTGTTCTAGATTGCTAAAAATTGATTTAGGCGTCAGTGTTGACGGTTATTTGTCAGACACAGCATCTTCTTTGGATTTTTCAGATACAGAAGAAAATAAAAATTTGATTAAGGCTTCGGAAGAGGCGTTAAAAAAAGCTATTGTTTCTTTCAAAAAAGATGTTAGTTTTTCCCAGATTGGAAAAACAATTCAAGAGACAATAAACAGTTACGGTTTTGCTTCTGTAAGAAATTTATCCGGACATCAGATACAAAGATATGAAATTCATGCCGGACATAACATCCCAAATTATGAGTCTGGAAACAACAATATTATTGAAGACGGAATTTATGCTGTGGAGCCGTTCGCTACAACCGGGGTTGGGATAGTCCAAGATGGAAAGGAGTCCGGAATTTATATGTTAATAAATAATAAACCTATAAGAGACAGTTTTTCAAGAAAAATTTTGGAATATGTTGAAGAGGAATTCAAGACAATTCCATTTTCAAAAAGATGGATTATTAAAAAATTTGGAAACAAGGCGAATTTAGCTTTGAAGTTGTTGGAGAGAAATGAAAATTTGAAACATTTTAAGCAGTTGGTTGAGCAGACAAAAAAACCTGTTTCACATTCAGAGCATACTTTGTTATTTTCAGACGGGAAAGCCAAAGTTTTGACTTTGGATGAAGATTAAAATGGAAAGCAAAGCAAAAGAGGCTGAATATCTTGGAAGTTTAAAAGAAAAATTAAATCGTTCTTTTTTTATTCTTGACAAACCATCAGGACCAACATCGCATAAAGCAGCTATGCTCGTAAGAAATTTATTAAAAATAGATAAAGTCGGGCATGGTGGAACTTTAGATCCGAAAGTCACCGGAGTTTTAGTTCTTGGACTTGGAAATGCTGCAAGATTATTAAGATTTTTGCACTCAGATAAAAAGTATAGGGGTGTTATGCATTTACATGCTGACGTATCTATTGAAAACATTAAAAAGATTATAGATGAAAAATATCTTGGCAAGATAAAACAGATACCCCCAAAACATTCTCAAGTAAAAAGAGTTGAAAGAGAAAGAGAGATTTATTTTTTTAATATACTATCAAAAAAAGACAAAGATGTTGAATTTGAAGTCCATTGTGAAAAAGGAACTTACATAAGAAAACTGATTTATGACCTTGGTTCAGATTTGTATGGAGCGCATATGTCGAAATTAAGAAGAATTTCGCATGGAAATTTTTCAGAAGACCTGGCAATAACGTTAGAAAAGCTAAAAGAAGCTATTGAGAATAAAAAAGTTGAGGGATATTTAATTCCAATTGAAAAAGCTTTGTTATTTTTAACTAAAATTGAAATTAAAAAAGAATTTATAAAGAAAATTCTTAACGGAAGCCCGATATTTAGGAATTATATCAATAAAGTTGAGATAAGCAAATGTGAAAATAAAGAATGTAATGAAATTTTAGAATCAAGAAGATTAAAAAGTGAAATTTATTTTGCTTTATGGCATAATAAACAAATTATCGGTGTTTACAGGAAAGAAAAAGATAAATTTATGGCTGAAGCTGTTTTACATTAAAAAAATGAAGACAAACATTGAAAAAACTATAAAGATTCTTGAAAAACATTTCAATTATAAAGAAAGAACTACGCTAAACAGAATGCGAAAGCAGAAAAAATCAAACAAAAATGCTTTTAAAATTCTTATAGCTTGTTTGTTGTCATTAAGAGCAAAGGATGAAACAACAGACAAGATTTCCAGAAGATTATTCGAGATTGCAGATACACCCCAAAAAATTTTAAAACTGCCGATAAAAAAACTGGAAAAAATTATTTTCTCTACGGGACATTATCATAAAAAAGCTCGTGTTTTAAAATCTGTTTCAAAAGAACTGATAAAAAGATTTCACAGCAAAGTTCCGTCAACAAAAGAAAAGCTTATGTCAATAAAAGGTGTCGGACAAAAAACATCCAATATTGTCCTGAATTTTGCTTTTGACAAGGAATTTATTCCTGTTGATACTCATTGCCATAGAATTCCTAACCGTTTAGGCTGGTTCAAAACAAAAAATGCAGAACAAACTGAAAAACAACTTATGAAAATCCTTCCAAAAAAATACTGGAAGGAATTTAATGGAATTTTTGTTCTGTTCGGCAGAACAATCTGTGTTCCTATCTCGCCTTTCTGTAGTAAATGTCCTGTGAGGAGATATTGTAAAAGAGTTGATGTAAAGAAAAATCGTTAAACTTTCCACAATCCATGAATATTGCAATATGCCCTTGCTGTCAGGATTTTTCCATTACAAAGAAATTCAGCTTCCGGAGCATCTCCTGGTTTTAAGAATTTTTTATGAGTAATTCCATCTGCAGTTAATTCTATCCATTCTATATAATGCCTGACTTCCATCGGATGTGGCAATGAACCAATTTTAACTTTAATTCCGACATTTGTTTTTTGAATCAACGGAACATGTTTTTCCTTGCCTTCATCTTTTAATCTTTCAGTTTGCAATTCCATATTCTGGCCACAGCAAACTAAAGTTCCTCTTCCTTCATGGAGAACTTCAACAATATTTCCACAGATATTACATCTATAAATCTCGTCTCTTTTTGTCATTTTAGATAAAACAGTCAAAACTTTATATAATTTTCTCTTTTAACTTATATTTTAATGTAGAGAAATATTTAAAAAGACCGATTTATTAATAGTTTGCATGGTAACAAAAGAGGAAATTCTGAATGAAATTAAAAACAAGAACGATGAGATTCAACTTGAATATCTGGAGAAATTATTAAAAAAAGAGACAAACCCTCTGACAAGAAAAAATGCTTTTATTATTATGGGGGATATTTTTATTAAAAGATTATTATGGATGACTGCGGCTAAAGCATATCTTGATGCTGCTGATTCTGCAGTTTCTGAGCTGGATAAGAAAGAATTATTTTTCAAATCTGGAGAATTATACATCAAAGCAGGAGATTTATTTGGTGCTGAGGAAGCTTTTAGAAAATGTTTAGTTAATACGCAAAGAAGAGATATTGGGACTGTTCAAGATAAAATAATTGAGATTCATGTTTCAATAGCAAAAGAATTCGAGTCAAAAAGAAACAGCACAAAAGCTATTGAGGTCTATAAAAGAATTCTTGGTCTGAATCTTGCTTCTGAAAAAGCAAATGAAGTCAAAGACCATCTGGCAAAACTTTACGATAGGATTGGAAAACCTTTTGACGCTGATAAATTAAGAGAGCAAAAGATTTCCAAGGAAGAGATAGATGCTGAAAAAAAGAGAAAACAGCAGGCAGTTTCTGCAGATAATATTCTAAGAGATTTGGGTTTGTAAAAATAAAAAAGAAGATTATTTAGTAATTTCCTCTACTTCCTTTTTGCCTTCTTCCAATTCTTCAGCTTGTTCCTCGTCTCTTTCCAATAACAATGTTTGGAATTCTCCGACATGTTCTTTTTCTTCTTTTGCTACATTAAGCAAAACTTTTTTTAGATTTTCGTCTTTTGTTAAAGCTGCCATTTGTTCATATAGATTTATTGCATCTAACTCAGCTATTAATCCAAACCTTATTATCTGATTATCAAGATTTTTTTTATCAACTTTAGTTAAATCTATCGGTGTTTGTGCTAACATTTTAACCTCCTTTCTAAGTTAAAAAGAGAGATGTTTATAAAATTTATGGAATATCAAAAAGATATAAAAATAGCAAGAAATTAGTATAAATATGGATAAAAGAGCGGTAATACTGCTTGCTTTTTTGCTGGTATTAATACCTTTAGCCTCAGCCCAGCCGGAAATTATATTAAATGTTTTTATCGAAGAAAATGGAGAAGTTGTTCTTGCCGGCACTGCCACAGAAAATCCAAGTTTAGAAGACGTTAATTATTCTAATGGAAGTTTAGCAGGAATAAGCCAATTTTATACCTCCAAAAAAGAAGATATATGGACGTTCGAAATCAGACCATCTGGAGATTATAAGTATTATTCATTAAGTGTAATTTTACCAAAAAATTCTATTTTATTGGGGAATACTATTAAATCAAATTCTGAACCGAAAGTTTTTGTTAATAAGAAGATAGAGGTTGATGTTGAAGGAAAAAATTCAGAACCATATTTAAAATTCAGCTATCAAATTGAACAAAAAGACAGTTCTTATCCTTTAATTATTCCTTTGTCCTTTATTTTAGTTGCTATAATTGTCGCATTTGTAGTATTTTTCAAGACAAAGAAAAAAAGAGATTTTATTAAAAAACAAGAAAAAGAAGAGAACGAAAAATTAGCCATACAAAATCAGCAGAGTCAAATTCAGCAACAAGTTGAGAGTAACAAAGATGTTGAGAGATTTCTGAATGAAAGGGAAAAGCAGATTTTGAATGTTCTAAGAAAAGAGGGTGGTAAATTAACGCAGGCACAAATTCAGAAGATAACAAACATACCCAAAGCTGCCTTATCGAGACATCTAAAAATGCTTGAGATAAAAGAACTTGTTCATAAGACAGGAAAAGGAAAGTTGAATGATATTGTTTTGAAGGAATAATGGTTCCACTTTTGTTCCAGTTGAGTTCCACATGAATATTAAATAAATGCTTTCTCTTATATTTACAAGAAAATAAACTTCATTAACCCAAGAAATTGGAAATTTCTGGGCCCAGAAAAACTAAAAGTTTTTCTTGGGAAAGAAGTTTAATTAAGAAATAAAATCATAAAAAATAAAGATGGAAACAAACAAAATTTTAGTGTCAGTATTTTTGACATTGGTTTTGATGATTTCAGTTCTAGCAAGTGTTAACCTTGTTTCAGCAAAAGAAGCAAAGTTCGGTGCTTTAGATGGCAACAGTGAAGATAATAGCGATGAAACTGAGAATAATGAAGCTCAAAGTGATGAAGTTGATGAAGAAGTTGAATCAGTAAGTGAAGAAGAAACTGAGATTCTACCAGAAGAAGTGGAAATTGAAGAAACTGAAGATGGTTCAATAAAAAACAAAGCATACCCTATAATTCTAGCTATAGGATTTGCTGAAAATGATGACAATACAGCAGCTTTTCCTATAAAAATAAGTTTGCAGAGGGGAGCTTCAGTAAATTGGCAGGAAGTAAATAAGATAAGAGAAGAAAATAACGGAAATGATGAAAAGATACAACAGGAAATTCAGAATATAGTTCAGGAATATGCAAATAAATACAAAGGAAAACTTACTGTTGGTTTAAATGGTGAACAGAAACATTATACCTTGGATGTTATAAACTATGAAGAGAACCATGTTGAATTTGATGTTTATAGTCAAGATGGAAAAGAGAAAGTTGGAACTATAACAGCAGACGCAACAAGTTACGATAAAATAACACCAATGAAAGTATGGAAAGGAACATTGAATTTAGAAGATGAAAGTGATTATAGTGGTGAATGGCAAATAACGGCAATATCAAGAAAAGCAAATTTCTTGACTGTAAAAGAAATAGCTAAAGAAAAAGTAGCTAAGATTGAATCAAAAATACAAAGCAAAGCTGAGAAAGGAAAAGGATTTTGGTATAGACTTGCCTTGAGACTTGGACTTGTAAAAGAAGCTGATGAAGAAAATAGTTTAATAACTAAAAAGGAAGCTATCGAAATAGCAAAAAATAGTGATTGCATAAATGAAGGAACTTTGAAATCAAATGTCTTTTACAACAGCAATACAAAAACATGGTGGATTGACATGAATCCAAATGACGAGACTAAAAAGGAAATTTGCAACCCAGCCTGTGTTGTAAGTGAAGAAACCAAAACAGCAGAAATAAACTGGCGATGCACAGGTTTAGTGCAATAATTTTTTTCTTTTTCTTTCTTTTTTTATTTTTTTTTAAGAAATTCATAAAATTTTCTTGGATTTCGAAAAAGCTTTAAACTCAAAATTCCTGTAATTCTTATGGAAAAAAGAGCTTTGTTTTGGAAAATATTAAAAGACAAGACAATTCAATGCCAATTATGTCCACATTTCTGTATTATTGAACCAGGAAAAAGAGGAAGATGCAATACAAGAGAAAATGTTAACGGAGTTTTAATTGCAAAATCATACAAAAGATTATGTTCTGTTGCTATAGACCCTGTTGAAAAAAAGCCATTATATCATTTCATGCCTGGAGAAAGGATTTTTTCAATAGCGACAGCTGGATGCAATTTAAAATGTATGCACTGCCAGAATTTTAACATAAGTCAGGCAAAACCCGAAGATTATGCTTTAAAAATTACAACTCTAAAAGAGATTGTCGAACAATGCAAAAAGGAAAAATGCAAATTAATGGCTTTTACTTATACAGAACCCACTGTTTTTTACGAATATATGCTGGATGTTGCAAAACTATGCAAGAAAAATAAAATTAAAACAGTTATAGTCAGCAATGGTTTTATCAATCCAGAGCCATTGAAGGAATTATGCAAATATATAGACGCTGCAAATATTGATTTAAAATCAATAAAAGATGAATTTTACAGAGAAATCTGTTCTGCCAGACTTGAACCTGTTCTGGAAACATTAAAAACTTTGAAGAAAAATAAGGTTCATCTGGAAATAACTAATTTAATCATTCCGACAAAAAACGATTCAGAAAAAGAAATTAAAGAACTTATAAGCTGGGTTAAAAATAATTTAGGCAATGAAACAATTCTGCATTTCACGGCATTCTGGCCAACTTACAAATTAAATTATCTGCCTGAAACTCCCGATGAAATTTTATTAAAAGCCAGAGATTTGGCATTAAAAGCTGGAATGAAATATGTTTATGCCGGAAATATTTCAAATGAAAAGACAAATTCAACTTTTTGCCCGAAATGCAAAAAAGCTGTGATATCAAGAAATAATTTTTTTGTTTTGGAAAATAATTTGCAAAAAGGGAAATGCAAATTTTGCAAAACTAAAATAAAAGGAATTTTTAAATAGGATTCTTTGAATCATCCTATCTCTCTTTTTATTTTTCCATGTCTTGAATTTTTAATTCTTTAAGATGGCTCCTATCACCGTTACCACCCACTTCCTTTGTTTGTTCATAAATCTTAACTACTTTTGCCTGAGTTGTATCAGCTATTTTTTGAGCTATTGATAAGGCAAATGGAAGAATAAATTTCTTAGATTCCTTATCTTCTTGAAGTTTTTTTAAAATTTCTGCAGCTTTGTTCTCATCCTCTTGGGCTAATTTCAATTTCTCTTCCAATATATGTTTTTCAAGAGTAAGTGGAGAATGCATAACCCAATCCTTTGATGTTGATACCTTATAGATTTCTTCACCAAATACAGTTCTGATTATCTCTGGTAAGATTTCATTTATGTGCTCGTGTGAAATTAAATTTCCGGCAAGTCCAAGACTTATTTTTAATGTTCTAAGAGCATCTCCTTTTCCATAAATATCCGCAATTTCAATTCTGTTGTCCGGTGTTTCAGAATAAATAACAGGATTTAATCCAAAAAATCTATTTGACTCAAGAAATGCTTCTGATAATACTTCAAGTCCTCTTCCTTTGAAGAACTGAATTTTTTTTGGAATTGCCAAATGATTTCCTTTGAGTATGGTGGGTATTCCTAACATTTCCAAAATTGCACGCATGTCTCTCAAATATCCCCATTCACCCGCTTCTGAATTTTTAGCACGCGTTCTTAAGCCATCTCCAGTTACGAGTGTATCGCTGAAATCAACCTCATAACTTCTATAAATTAAAGATTTGTATACTGTTACACCAAATAATTTGCTAGAAGAGTTTTTTAATATCAGACCTGTTTGATTATCCGGATAAAAACCTAATCCTCCCTGTTCTCCCAATAACTCAACCAGATTTTCTCTTTTTAAGGTTCTTTCATCTGGTTTATTAGTTGGCTGAAAAGGAGCCTGAACAAATAAATCTAATGTTTGTATTTCTTGTCTGTTAAACAATTCGGATTCTGCTCTAACCTCTAATAAAACTTTTAGAGGTCTATAGGACAGAGAAATTGTAACAGAATATCCTTTATCTGCATCCCATCCCCATAGAGAATGAACTGCAGATCCTATAAGATTAGTTAATTTAGGATTAAAATTTCCGTAATTCAAAATTTTTTCTCCAGCCATTTTCTATGTCATTTTCTAATAGTTTCACTATTTAAAGCTTTCTGTTCTTGAGAATAGATTTAAATATTATTGGAAATAATAATCGAGATGACAATTAGAATATGTAGACAAAATTTCAATGATGCTGGAGTGAAAGTTGATATTGATAGAGGTATTGTTGATGGTCCTATCACTTTAACAAAAGCTGTTGGAAAAGGTACAGGTAGCAGATTTTATAGTATGTTTGCAAAGATAGAGTGGGGTGGTGGGTGGTTTTTATTATTCAAAGAACCGGAGATAAGAGGAGATTACAGAATAAGAGAATTTAGAGATGTGGAGGTCAGAGTGTGGGCTTCAAAACTATGGGGTGAAAAATTCGGATTAGATTGTTTTTATTGGCATAAAAAAGAATTGGGTGGTAAGGAACTTCCTTTTTATCAAAAGATTGAAGAAGCAATTAGAAGAGAAGGTCCTTTTAATATTTCAGTAGAGTCTTTGGTTAAAAATTTAGAAGTAGAAAATAAATTAAAAGAAATAGTTTTTCCTAGAGTTGAGATTATAGATTTTGATTTTTTATACATGACAAAATCTAGATTCACACCGAAAAGTAAGTGGGTTGGAATAGAATATGTTGGAATTGCAAAATCAGTTTTAACATCAGAATATATTGGTGATGGAAATTAATTTTCTCTTAGATAACCCCAATTATGCAACTTATCACTGTCTTCATACCATCTGTCTCCGATATCATCCCTGTAATACATATGCGGAATGTTAATGTTTTTAATTCTATTATAAACTTGAGCCTGGGCTTGTTTCATTGTCTGTCCTGTTCCACAGACAATCAAGACAACACCAGATGTTCCTGTAACAACCCACTCATCATTAACTATTTTTACATCTTCAATATGAATCCCTTCCATGTTGTTGTTGCTGTTTATTGGTTTTTTGAAATAAATAACAGAATCTTTGGATTTTACCTTGAAAGTTTCTTTATCGTTAAATGGAAACGGGGGGACTACTAATCTCAGACCAACCTGGAATCCGCTTTTTGTTTTTAATTTTGGAGCTTCACCTTTTGCTAATTCATACAAAAATTCACCCAAAGGATTAATCATACCATCCATTTGTATGCATATTGTCGGATAACCAAATCTGCATGTAAATTCCAAGGGATAAATACCATTATTGTTTACAATACAGTTAATATCTATATATCCGACATAACCTTCCTCGACCAATTTAGGCTCCATCTTTTTTAATGTTGCGTTAAACAATTTGTTTGGCCCAGACCAGAACATAGAAGTTCCCATCTCCCCTGTTGATGGTCCTAAATTTCCGGGAAACAATTTTTTATGTTCAAAATTTACATTAATAGGATAAATGAATTCTTTTCCGTTGAAAAAAGCTCCGACAGCAACTTCAACACCGACAACTCTTTTTTGCAATTGAAAAGAAAGAATTTTTTTTGACCATGCTTTTTTGTAATCATTCAAAACCTGAATAACATCTTTTCCATCATCTTCCTCCCCTATAAACAACAAGCCTTTAATATTCCCTACTTCACCGCTTGGTTTTATTACATATTTTCCGGGATTTGTCTTGACAAATTCCATAGCATCATCAAAAGAATTGAAATTTTGATAAGGTAGAATGTGAACCCCTACTTTTTTTAACTCTTCCTGGCCAAAAGCCCTGTCATCTTCTAATCTGTCTGTATATGGGGTTCCACCGATAACAAATTTTCCCTGGTCTCTTAATTTTTTTGATTTTTTTCCCTGACCAAGAACATCGTCAAAAATTATTATATCTGCCCAGTCCACTTCCTTTTCCCAATCATCAATCTTGTCAACAAAGCCATCAGAAACATCTTTTTCCTCGGCATTTTCTATAAAATATTTTACATTATGCCCCTCTTTTTTTAACTGCCATGCAACATCTCCGATGAGAGCATCAAGAGATACGAAAAGAAAATTTTTTGGATCCATATTTTTTGATGTTAAATATTAGAATCAAATATTTTTATATCTTTCTGTTTTGATTTTATTTTTTATTAAGGAAAATTTTTTATCATGTTCCCTTTTTAAAAAATTTATAAAAAATTATAGAGAAAAGAGTATTTATACTTTTCTGATTTTTATAAAGTAGTTATTTTTTTATTTTGTATCTTTTTTAATGAGTTTACCAATTACTTTTTTTATGTCTAGAGGATTTCATATGATAGTCAGCGATGCAACTATGTTCATTTTTATTTATGCCAGTTGTATGGCGGTATTTTATCTTCTTTATAGTGTAATGTGGAAAGACTGGGACGGAAATTCAAAAAAGATTTATATTTTCCATGGAATCGCTGTGCTAATGGCTTTCCTGATTGTGCTCCTGAATAATATATACCTTTCACTTTTAATTCAATTGTTATTATTTGCTTCGTTGGCCATTATAACCCTTGTTTCCTACATAAAATCAAAGAATAAAAAAAGAAAGCACAACCTTTATGTGATATATCTATTGTTATTCCTATTTTTAGTTATGAATGTAATTGGAATTCTTATACCGAATTTTTTCCAGACTTTCCATATAATTGTGTATTTAGCGTCCATAAGCATATTCCTGATTATTTTGTACAAGGTTCTTAGAAAAACAGGTTCTGATTAAGATGGTAAAAAGAAATAAATTAGAGATAATAAAAGATATTCTTATTATAATCAAAGAGAATAATACAATAAGACCAACTCCCTTATTAAGAAAAGCTAATATCTCATCTGGCAGGTCAGTTGAATATTTTAACGAATTAATCAAAAAAAGATTTATAGAAGAGAAAATTGATAAGGACGGCAATAAATTTATTTCCTTGCGTGAAAAGGGGCTCAAATTCTTGGAAAAATATAAAACAATAATTGAGTTTATTGATGAATTTGAATTATAAATCAGTTATTTCTTCCGCATAGTTCATGGAAGTTGTGTCCATAATCTTTATTATCTGTTATTGTTTCCATAATTGATGGGAATATTTGATATTTTCAGAAAAAAGAAGGAAGAGCCTGTTGAAAAGATAACGTTTGATAAACTTGATTATTTTGTTGATAAGGAAACAAAGAGCCTTAATGAAAAATCTGAAAGTTTTATGGAAGAAATAAAAAAAGATGCTGGGCAGTTTTCTCTGAAGATAAAACAAAAAATACCCTCATTAAGACTGATAAACCTTGAAAACAGAAAAGAGCAGGAAAAGTTAAAAGCAGTTGTAATTGAAAATCTGCTTTTGTATGTGGGGCATTTGGAAAAACTCTTGGAGGAACTTAAGAAGATAGAAGACAAAGGCACTGAGGACTACATCAACGACTTACAGCTTGTATTCAATGATTTTAACAAAAAATCAAGAATAAGTTTTTGCAGAGCAACAATTTTGATAGGAAAAGAGATTGAAAAAGTCCGTGACATTATGAAAAATTTTATGAAAGTTCTTGATTATAAAATAAAATCAAGAGATATTTATGGGACTTTCAAAAAAGAAAAATTGATTGACAATCTCAGACTGGAGCTGAAAAAGCTTGAAGAAGCAAAAAACATCCAGAAACAAATAGAGGATTCTGTAAAAAACAGCCAAAATAAAATTTCAGCGCTTGAGCTTGAGAAACAATCTGCTGAAACAGACTATGAAAATTATGAAAAAAGCAATGTGCATGCAGAATTTCTCAATGAGCAGGAAAAAATAAAAAATGAAAATAATATTCTCGCTGAAGATATTTCAAGGTTGAAGCAGGAGCTTAATCTTAAACTCCTCTCCAAATATTTTCATAATGACAAGAAAAAGAATGAGTTATTACATAATTATTCTGAAAATTTTATAAATTCAATTAAGGATGACAACAACCTTAAAATAATCAGTATAGCAAAAGAGGCGAAGCAGAGTATTGATGAGCAGAAGATAAAAGAGCTGAGAGATAAAATCATGAATCAGAAAATGCTGGTTAAAGACAAGAAACTTGGGGAGTTTGAAAACAGAATAAATATTCTTGAGCAGGAAATTAACGAAGAGAAAAGAAATATTGAGGACGAAAACCATAAAAAACAAAAGTTTGAGAAGAAAGAGGAAGAAATTTTAATACACGTCAGGGAAGATGCAACAAAAATCTTTGGCAGAAGTGCTGTTGAATTTTAGAACGCCCGCACCGGGATTCGAACCCGGTTCGCAGCCGTGACAGGGCTGAATGTTAACCGTTGCACCATGCGAGCGTAAACATATGTAAGAAAAAATTTGGATTTAAAAAACTTTGCCCCTTTAATTTTTATCTTATCAATTTCGTTATATCGCTAAGCAAATGACTTAATATTCGGGCTTCCTGCACCGTCATATCTTGGATCGAAACTGGAAGTAAAAAGATTAACTTTGGTGTAATAGAAATCATCGAAATCGCCAATAAGTTGATATCTCCCGCTGTTAATTGTTAATTGCGGTTCACTGAAAGTTAAAGAGTCCACTAAAGATAAATCAGTTTTGGTAAGATGGTCATAACTTTTAACATAACCGCTGTCATCATACAAACAAGCGTTTGAAAGAATAAAATAATTTCTTACCTCCTTTCTTTTTTCACCATTCTCTATATAATGAAAAACAAATGTAGGATTAAATAAATTTTTTAGTGTATCACCTTCATTTGTTATGACTGTCCATCCTGAAAGAGTTGTAGAAAACAAACCCAGAACAAATAATAATCTTGAATATTTCATTCTTATCAGAGTGTAAATATCTTTAAAAACTTTGCTCTTAAGAATTAAAATTAATTTTCAACCCATTCAACGTTTTTGAATTTGTATTTTGTAGCTATCAAAATTAAATCTATAAGCCACCAAATACCAAATCCTCCGAGAGTTATCAGCTTTAAAATTCCTGTCCCGACTTTTCCCATTATAAATCTGTCAACACCTATCCAACCAAAAAAGATTGACATCAACAAAGCTATAAGCCAATTAACTTCCCTAACATTCCTTTTTTCCTCTTTTGTTTTTTTCTTTGCCATTTTTATAAAATCCCTCCACCCGGATTTCCAGAGACGGTTTCAAGTTATTGAAACCGAGCACAATCGGACCGGGGACCTCACGGGTTCTGTTACGAACACACGCCGATTTAACATGCAAAACAGCACGTAGCTACAGCCATGCGCTCTAACCGCTGAGCTATGGAGGGATAAGTTATAAAGAAAAACTATGTTTAAAAAATTATCTGAGAGAATTAATCCTCATTGTTTTCTTTCTGTATCTCTTCTTTATGTTCATAATAAAGAGAATTTGAAGTTTCTGTTTTTATGGCATCCTCGTGGGTCTTGAAAGTCAGTGTTGCCTGCGGTATCTTGAATTTTCCGACTATCTCTACTTTAGCATAAATTATGTATGATATCTCTCTTTCTTCCCTTGGAGACATTGTTCCTAATTCCCAAATCAGTAATCTATCTGAAACTTTTGTTGGATGTATTGAACCGTATTTCTCATAAATTTTTGCCATATGTGGCAATCTGTCCCTTAAAACTACGTTGCTTAATTCTCTACCTGTCCTATTTTTAATATGTAAATTTACTTTCAAAGCAAATTCGTCAACTTTCTTTTCTGTTGTTTCAACTTTTTTTACTGATTTTGCTATTATTGTTTTTTTCTTGGATAAATAAACTATAACTACCAAAGATATTATCAAAATTACAATTACTAATATAGGCAAGAGATAAGATGTTGTTATTTCTGTCTCAAATGTCTGACCTGGCTGTAAATTTCTCTCCCAAACCAAATAAGCATTCAAACCTTTCCATTGGACATAATCTGGTTTGTTTGTTGTGAATGTGACTAATTTAGATATCAAAAATCTTTTTTCTTCAATCTTGACCGGGGTTTGGACATTTCCAGAATTTAATCTTTTTATGTGTTTCTTTACTCCTAAAATCAAATTTTTTGTTGTATCCAGATTTTCTATATTTGATTTTGGCTCAACTATTGCTTCAACTTCTGTTTTGTATACGTCTTTTCCCTCGTTAAAAGTTAATGTCAATTCAATAAGATAAGTTCCACCTTCAACAACTTTTAATATATCTTTTGTCAAAGGAATATTGACTGTTTTTTCTTCTTGCCCGTGAACTTCCAATTCACCGCTTGATTTTACAATTGAAGAATCAATGTCATATTTGAACTTTCCAAAATCTGTGTTATAAGTATTTTTGAAATTAATAATCATTTCTGTGGAATCCAATGTTATTTTATCCGGAACAGATATTTTCATAATCTGCCTTAAAGGCATTATTTTTAATTCAAAAGTATCCTGAATTGAACCTGCTTTTTGTCCTTTAATATAATAACTGTAATATCTTGTTCCTGACTGCCTGTTCTTTGGAACAACATTAACTATAAATTGTTTAGAAGCACCGGAGTCTAAAAGCCATGGACCGGAAGGGTATAATTCCATATCAATCAAGGTAAAAATCTCAATATTATCTGTCTGGAGATAATTATTTTTAATAGTCATATCAAATTGAGCCTTGATTGGAACTTCTGCAGGTATAACATCGCTAATAGGGGTTTTTTCTACGTCAAAAAGCTCTGCTCTTGCAGAACTAAAAGCTAAAATAAAAATAAACGTTACAATCAAAAAAAACATTAATTCTTTTTTCATAATCAATATTAAAAAACACTATTATTTAAATATTTCTTTTGCTATCTGGAGATAATTTTAGCTATATTTCCAGTCAAATCTATCAGCAAAGATGGCTTTTTGTTCAATTTTCCGTCATCAATTATGATTAATTTTTTGAATTTTGGGGGCAAATTGCTTATTTCAGTTATCGGTTCCTGTCCAGTGATATTAACGCTGGTTGTCACAAAAGGTTTTTTTGATTTTTGTATTGTTTTTATGAATTCGTGGTCGGGAATTCTTACCCCGATTGTTGAAGAATGTTTGTTTACCTGCTCTGATACAGCTTTTTTTTTAAGTTCAAAAATGAAAGTAAATGGTCCCGGAAGCTTTTCTATATAACTTTTGAATTTTTTACTTACTTTGCAATTTTTGAGAATCCATTTTTTGTCCGGAACTATAACACTGAACGGTTTATCATCCCTTTTTTTTAATTTTCTTATTTTTGAGACTGAAGCATCATTAGTTGCATCACAACCAATACCATAAATTGTGTCCGTAGGATATATAAATATAGAACCTTCTCTTATTTTTTTTATTATTTCCTTCTCGTTTTCCAGAGCTTCCTTTAGTTTTATTATCATTCAGAAAAAAATAAACTAAACTTTATAAATACTTTTAAACTAAATATAATATTAAAATGTTCGACAAATTAAAGGATAAATTAAAGAAGTTTTTTACAAAAACAGAAGAAAAAGTAGATGAAATCATAGAAGAAAAACAGGAAGAGATTAAGGAAAAGTTTAAAGAAGAAAAGATTGACAAACGAGAGGGGAAGAAAAGATTGAAGGAAGAAAAAAAGAAGGAAAGGCGAGACGAAAAAGAAGAAGTCGTAGATGAGGGAGGGAAAGAAAAAAAAGGTTTTTTTGAAAAGCTTGTTTCTGTAAAATTGGACAATGATGATTTTGATGAAATTTTTGAAGAATTGGAAGTTATTTTATTGCAGAATAATATCGCTGTTAAAGTTATTGACGCTATAAGGGAAAATATGAAAAAAGATTTGGTTGGAATATCGATGAAAAGAAAGGAATTTAATAATAAAGTAAAAGAAAGTTTGAAGGAAGCTATGAAAAATTTATTGATGGAACCTTTTGATTTGATAGCACAAATTAAAAAAGAGATTAAAGAAAAGAAACCATACGTAATTGTTTTCTTTGGTATTAATGGCTCTGGAAAAACAACGACAATAGCAAAGATAGCAGATTTGCTCAAAAAAAATGATTTAAGCTGTATTATTTCCGCTTCTGATACATTCAGGGCTGCGGCAATACAGCAATTAGAACAGCACGGAGAGAATCTTGGTATTAAAGTTATAAAACATGATTATGGCGGTGATCCTGCAGCAGTTGCTTATGATGCTATAGAACATGCAAAAGCAAAAGAAATTGATGTTGTGCTTGTCGATACAGCTGGAAGAATGCATTCAAATGAAAATCTTATCAAAGAGATGGAAAAAATAATCAGAGTTAACAAGCCAGATTTGAAATTATTTGTTGCTGAGAGCATTACTGGAAATGATGCTGTGAACCAAGCTCAGATTTTCAATGATAAAGTTGGAATCGATGGTTCAGTTCTGACAAAAGCTGATGTCGACGAAAAAGGCGGAACTGCAGTAAGCATAATTTATGTCACAAAAAAACCAATTTTGTTTTTAGGTGTTGGACAAAAATATTCTGATTTGGAAAAATTCGATCCCAAAAAAGTTATAAAGGGATTGGGGTTGGAATAATTCTTAATTATGCGGGAGACAGGACTTTCGTACCTTTTCCCCATCCACGCTTTTTCGTTAACGTTTTTCTGGAAAAAGGTTATTCGAACCTGCGTAGGCACTAAGCCACGAGGGCCTAAACCTCGTCCGTTTGACCGCTCCGGCACTCCCGCATTTATGCTTAAATTAGGAGTAAGTGAATCTCGTAGAGATTTTAACGAACCCCTGCATATTTTATGAAAGAAAAAGGAATTTTTAAAGGTTAGGATTTAACAAAAACCAAATCGCATTTATTGTTTTTACAAAACGGGGTTGCTTTTTCATTTACTGAATCTTGAGAACATCTTCCTTCAATACATTTATCTTCATTGTATGGAACAAATTCCCAGACAAAAGCATATTTGGAACTTATTGCTGTCCTGCATCCAGAATCACAACTTACTCCGTAAATCGGAGGATATGTTCCAGTTGGATCACAAATTCCATGAGTTACGAGTTCACAATCAGAATTTTTTTGACATTCTTTTAAATTATAAATTGAATCAATAAAATCACTTCTTAAAAAATTAAAAAGAAATTCAACATCATTAAATCTGTAATAAAAAGAACCTTTAACTTTTATATAATTAGTCATTTTATTTGAACCTGACTTGAAGCAAACAAAATACCCGATTTCTTTATAATCATTAAAATAACAATCTCTTCCTTCAGAACTAAAAGAATCTATTGGGTTGAGATTTTTAAGTTCTTTTTGTA